>Ga0157361_1000031_pt1 | contig 86115 bp, 84 predicted proteins | sample AttlaeALBM2_FD_111481 | JGI IMG/M metagenome (GOLD analysis project Ga0157361, IMG submission 111481) | Fungus gardens microbial communities from leaf cutter ant in Ribeirão Preto, State of São Paulo, Brazil - Atta laevigata ALBM2 | ecosystem: Host-associated > Fungi > Mycelium > Unclassified ...
ACGAAAAGGGCAAGATGTTCCGCGTGGAACAGGGTAAAATAGCGGTTCAACCTGAAGATTAAATGAGCGAGAAACGTTGATGTCGAATTCTTATGACTCCTCAAGTATCAAAGTCCTGAAAGGACTTGATGCGGTACGCAAACGCCCGGGTATGTACATCGGCGATACGGATGACGGCACCGGTCTGCATCACATGGTATTCGAGGTCGTGGATAACGCCATCGACGAAGCGCTCGCGGGTCACTGCAGTGACATCATGGTGACCATTCACGCCGACAATTCCGTTTCCGTACAGGATGATGGACGTGGTATTCCGACCGGCATTCACCCGGAAGAGGGCGTCTCCGCGGCGGAAGTGATCATGACCGTCCTGCACGCCGGCGGCAAGTTCGATGACAACTCCTATAAAGTTTCCGGCGGTCTGCACGGCGTGGGCGTCTCCGTGGTTAACGCCCTGTCCCAGAAGCTGGAACTGACCATTCGTCGTGACGGTAAAGTGCATCAGCAGACTTACGTGCACGGCGTGCCGCAGGCTCCGCTGGCTGTGACCGGTGATACCGATGCGACCGGTACGCGCGTACGTTTCTGGCCAAGCCATGAAACCTTCACCAACGTAGTCGATTTCGAATACGAAATTCTGGCGAAGCGTCTGCGTGAGCTGTCGTTCCTGAACTCCGGCGTATCGATTCGTCTGGAAGACAAGCGTGACGACAAGAACGATCACTACCACTACGAAGGCGGTATCAAAGCCTTTGTTGAGTACCTGAACCGTAACAAAAACCCGATTCACCCGAACGTGTTCTATTTCTCAACCGAGAAAGATGGCATTGGCGTAGAAGTGGCGCTGCAGTGGAATGATGGCTTCCAGGAGAACATCTACTGCTTTACCAACAACATCCCACAGCGTGATGGCGGTACGCACCTTGCCGGTTTCCGTGCAGCGATGACGCGTACGCTCAACGCATACATGGATAAAGAGGGCTACAGCAAAAAAGCCAAAGTCAGCGCGACCGGTGACGATGCACGTGAAGGTCTGGTCGCGGTTGTCTCGGTTAAAGTGCCCGATCCTAAGTTCTCCTCACAGACCAAAGACAAGCTGGTCTCCTCTGAGGTGAAATCGGCGGTTGAGCAGCAGATGAACGAATTGCTGAGCGAATACCTGCTGGAAAATCCGTCAGACGCCAAAATCGTTGTCGGCAAAATTATCGATGCAGCACGCGCGCGTGAAGCGGCGCGTCGTGCACGTGAAATGACCCGCCGTAAAGGCGCGCTGGATCTGGCTGGCCTGCCGGGCAAGCTGGCGGACTGTCAGGAGCGCGATCCGGCGCTGTCTGAAATCTACCTGGTGGAGGGTGACTCTGCGGGCGGTTCAGCCAAGCAGGGTCGTAACCGTAAAAACCAGGCGATTCTGCCGCTGAAAGGGAAGATCCTGAACGTAGAGAAAGCGCGTTTTGATAAAATGCTCTCTTCGCAGGAGGTCGCCACGCTGATCACCGCCCTGGGCTGCGGTATCGGTCGCGATGAGTACAACCCGGACAAGCTGCGCTATCACAGCATCATCATCATGACCGATGCGGACGTCGATGGCTCGCACATCCGTACGCTGCTGCTGACCTTCTTCTATCGTCAGATGCCGGAAATCATCGAGCGCGGTCATGTCTATATTGCTCAGCCGCCGCTGTACAAAGTGAAGAAAGGCAAGCAAGAGCAGTACATCAAAGATGATGAGGCGATGGATCAGTACAAAATTTCCATCGCCATGGACGGTGCCACGCTGCACACCAACGCCAGTGCTCCCGCCTTGGGCGGCGAACCGCTGGAGAATCTGGTGGCTGAGTACAACAGCACGCAGAAGATGATCAAACGTATGGAGCGCCGCTATCCGGTTGCGCTGCTGCGCGCACTGGTTTATCGCCCGACACTGAGCGAGCTCAGCAACGAAGCCGCAGTGAAAACCTGGCTGGATGAGCTGGTGGCTTACCTCAACGAGCGTGAAGCGCACGGCAGCAGCTATATGGCGCAGGTGCGTGAAAACCGTGAGCAGCAGCTGTTCGAGCCGGTGCTGCGCGTACGCACGCACGGCGTGGATACCGATTATCCGCTGGACAGCGAGTTCATCGCGGGTCCGGAATATCGCAAGATCTGCGCGCTGGGCGAGCAGTTACGCGGCCTGATCGAAGAGGATGCCTTCATCGAGCGTGGCGAGCGCCGTCAGCCGGTAACCAGCTTTGAGCAGGCGATTGAGTGGCTGGTGAAAGAGTCCACGCGCGGCCTGTCAGTACAGCGTTATAAAGGTCTGGGCGAGATGAACCCGGATCAGCTGTGGGAAACCACCATGGACCCGGACAGCCGCCGTATGCTGCGCGTCACCATCAAGGACGCGATTGCTGCCGACCAGCTGTTTACTACGCTGATGGGCGATGCGGTTGAGCCGCGCCGTGCCTTCATCGAAGAGAATGCGCTGAAAGCTGCCAACATCGATATCTGATGTACCGAAACCCTTCCCGCCCGGGAAGGGTTTTTTATACCCGTATCGTCCTGCCTCCTGAACCATCCGGCATCTCAATAACCAGACTCAGTTTGCCGCCCATCGCCTCGATATAACGTTTAATCGTGATTAACCGCTGATCGGCACCGCCCTGCTCAATTTGTGTAATCCGCGGCTGTTTCACGCCCATTGCTTCAGCCACTTTCAGTTGCGATAACTGCAGCTCTTCTCTCAATAACTGCAGGCCGGTTTCCAGTATTAACTCCTCGGCTTGCAACTGAATTTCCCTTCTTTCAGCTGCAGAAAACTCGGTATCGAGAAACTTCTTCAGGTCGCTCATTTGTTTCTTTCCTCTGTTTGTGCGAGGTGTTGGGTGAAGATCTGGTCTGCAAGTGCAATCATGCGCTGATAAAACTGCTTATCTCCACGCTTATCGCCGGCGCAAAGTACAATCGCTTTTCGCGCTGCATCAAAGGCATAAAAAATCCGGATTGGCCGGCCGGCGTGCTGGAGCCTGAGCTCCTTCATATTGTGATATCTGGAGCCGTGAACCGTGTCGGCATACGGGCGCGGCAGCAAAGGCCCGTAGTGCTCAAGGTTCAGAAGCGCTGAAGCAAGGCGCTTTTTCAGGTTTATTTCTTGTATCAGCAACCACTCCTTAAAGTGACTGGAAAACATAATTTCCCACATAACGCAATCTCCCTATAAGTGATTGCTTATATAAATTTATAAGCAATCACTTATAGGGTCAAGCATCCAGCCGCGTGTAAATGACCAGCGCGACGATCCGGAATCAGTGGCACAAAGGATATGCGGCTGGCTACGTCGATTAACTGGTCAATGTGAGCTGAATCACGCTAGCATTAAAGCCAAACCCTGTATTAACCGAGGACGTTATGGCGATAAAACTGATTGCGATCGATATGGACGGCACGCTGCTCAATCCGCAGCACGAAATCACTCCGGCGGTAAAAGCAGCGATTGGGCGGGCACGCGATAAGGGCGTTTCAATTGTACTGGCCACGGGCCGCCCGTTTGTTGGGGTTGAGCGCTATCTGATGGAGCTGGATCTGCGTCAGCCGGGCCAGTACTGCATCAGCAATAACGGTGCGCTGGCACACAGCGCCGACAGCGGCGACGTAGTGGCGGAGAAGACGCTGGGCTTTGACGACTACCTTTATCTTGAGCAGCTGGCGCGTGAACTTGGCGTGCATTTCCAGGCGTTTGATAAATCGTTCCTCTATACGCCGAACAAAGACATCAGCGAATACACTATCCATGAAGCCAGCCTGACCGGCATTCCGGTGCGCTATCGTGCGGTAGAGGAGATGGACCCGGCTACGCGCTTCCCGAAAATTATGATGATCGATAAGCCAGAGCTGCTGGATAAAGCTATTGCCGGCCTGCCTGCGCGTGCCCGCGACAGCTATACGATTTTAAAAAGCGCGCCTTACTATCTGGAAATCCTTAACCCGCTGGTGAACAAAGGCTACGGCGTGAAAATGCTTGCGGAAAAACTGGGCCTGCAGCAGTCGGAGGTGATGGCGATTGGCGATCAGGAGAACGATCTGGCGATGATTGAGTATGCCGGAACCGGCGTAGCGATGGGTAACGCCATTGATTCCGTGAAGAAGATTGCTCAGTTTGTCACTAAAACCAATATGGAAGATGGCGTTGCGCACGCCATTGAAGAGCTGGTGCTGTAACCTTTCACATTACATACCACATCTGGCGGCCCTGACAGGTCGCCACTGCATTCTTAGTCATCAGCACTGCTGCGACCCATCCTGGCCTTTCGTCGGCCACCAGCGATTCCTCACAAATCCTCCATCAGTTCACCGGTAAAGCCTATATGGATTGTCTGTTTTGTGATCCATATTGTAGTACAAGCAATTCTAATAGTACTACAATCATCCTCAATGGTTCAGGCAGCCGTTAGGTTTCACTGCGCGAACGCAGTAATCTGATGAGCAATCATCCTGCATGGAACGGAACCTCATGACGCAAGAACAACTCAGTAAAACCGAGCGCATCATTCATACCCTGGGCGAAGAGATTGTCACCGGAAAATATGCCCCGGGCGCGGCGTTACCCGCAGAGGCAGAGTTGTGCGAACGCTTTGGCACCTCACGCAACATCATCCGCGAAGTGCATCGCGCCTTGATCGCCAAACGTTTGATGGAGATGAAGCGCTATCGCGGCGCCTATGTCACCTCACGGAATCAGTGGAACTACCTCGACAGCGATGTACTGCAGTGGGCGCTGGCCCACGATCAGGACCCGCGTCTGATTGCCGCCATGAACGAGGTACGCGTGCTGGTGGAGCCGCAGATCGCGCGCTGGTCCGCAGAGCGCGCCACCTCAACCGATCTGGCCGCCATTGAGCAGGCATATAACGACATGGTGGCCAACCATCTGGATCGGGAAGCGTTTAACGACGCTGATATCCGCTATCACGAAGCGGTAATGACATCGGTGCATAACCCGGTGCTGCAGCAGCTTAACGTGGCGATTAGCCAGCTACAAAGAGCCGTGTTCGCGCAAACCTACATGGCGGACTCCGGCAATATGCCGCGCACGTTAGCCGAACATAAGGCCTTATTCGATGCCATTCGCCACCAGAATAGCGATGCAGCGGAACAGGCAGCAAAAGCGATGATTGCCAGCTCAACGGCACGACTCAAGGAGATTTTGTGACCCACTACATTGCCATTGACTGGGGATCAACCAATCTGCGCGCCTGGCACTATCAGCAGGGCGTCTGTGTTGATGAACGCCGCTCGGAAGCCGGCGTAACGCGCCTGGGTGACCGCACGCCGGCGCAGGTCTTTGCCAGCATCACGGCTGGCTGGCCGGTAAACGAGGTGCCGGTAGTGATGGCCGGCATGGTCGGCAGCAATGCCGGCTGGCTGTCGGTGCCCTATTTAGCCTGTCCGGTTGCGCTGGGTGACATCAGCAGCCGCTTAACGCGCGTAGAGGATAAAGCGTGGATCGTGCCGGGATTAAGCGTCGAACGTGAAGACAACTACAACGTTATGCGTGGCGAAGAGACTCAATTACTGGGCGCGCTGGCGCTGCATCCCGCACCGCTCTATGTCATGCCGGGTACGCACGCAAAGTGGGTACAGCTGGAGCAGGATAAGGTGCTGGATTTCCGTACCGTCATGACGGGCGAGCTGCACCATCTGTTACTGAAGCAGTCGCTGATTGGCGCAGGCTTGCCAGAGCAGCAGGAGAGTTCCGCCGCTTTCCGTGATGGTTTAGAGGTGGGCACGCATGATCGCTCAATTCTGACACGATTATTTGAAGTGCGCGCCGCACATGTACTGGGCGCACGCGATCGTCGCCACATCAGTGATTTTTTGTCGGGTTTGTTGATTGGACATGAAGTGGCACAGATGACGCAGCAGATGGCGCACCACAGCCAGCCGATCACCATTATTGCCGGCAGCGCGTTGGCGCAGCGCTACCAACTGGCGCTGGCCTTTATGCATATCGATTCAGTCACGCTGGAGGGCGATCGGGCTTTCCAGCACGGAATAAGGAGTATTGCTCATGTCCTGGCCCACTAAACTGCCGCTGATCGCTATCCTGCGTGGCATTACGCCAGATGAGGCGGAAGCGCATGTTGGCGCTCTGATCGATGCCGGCTTTGACGCTATCGAGATCCCGCTCAACTCACCTGAATGGGCGAAAAGCATCGGGGCAACGGTGCAAACGTTCGGTGAGAGAGCCCTTATTGGTGCCGGTACGGTACTGGAGCCTGAGCAGGTGGATGAGTTGGCTACGCTGCACAGCAAACTGGTGGTTACACCGAACACCGATGCGGCCGTCATCCGTCAGGCGGTGGCAAAAGACATGATCGTCGCCGCCGGCTGCGCGACCGCTTCGGAAGCGTTTACTGCCTTAAAAGCGGGCGCGCAGGCGCTGAAGATATTTCCATCGTCGGCTTTTGGCCCGGGCTATATCAGAGCGCTTAAAGCGGTGCTGCCGCCGGAAGTGCCTGTGTTTGCGGTGGGCGGTGTAACGCCGGAGAACCTGCATGAATTTATCGCCGCAGGCTGCATCGGCGCCGGCCTCGGCAGCGATCTCTATCGCGCCGGTCAGCCGCTGTCGCGCACGGTGGAGAAAGCCCGCGCATTTATTGCTGCATATAAGGATGCTGTAAAATGAAGATTACCAAACTGACCACTTACCGCCTGCCGCCGCGCTGGATGTTCCTGAAAATCGAGACCGACGAAGGCATTGTTGGCTGGGGTGAGCCGGTGATTGAGGGGCGCGCGCGCAGCGTTGAAGCGGCAGTGCACGAGCTCTCTGAATACCTGATTGGGCAGGACCCGGCGCGCATCAATGACCTGTGGCAGGTGATGTACCGCGGCGGCTTCTATCGCGGCGGTCCGATTCTGATGAGCGCCATCGCCGGTATCGATCAGGCACTGTGGGATATCAAAGGTAAAGCGCTGGGTGTGCCGGTTTATCAGCTGCTGGGCGGCCTGGTGCGTGACAGCATCAAAGCCTACAGCTGGGTCGGCGGCGATCGCCCGGCGGAAGTGATCGATGGCATCCGAAAACTGCGCGCTATCGGTTTTGATACCTTCAAGCTTAACGGCTGCGAAGAGATGGGCATCATTGATAACTCGCGCAAAGTGGATGCGGCGGTGAACACCGTGGCGCAAATCCGTGAAGCATTTGGTAGCGAGATTGAGTTTGGCCTCGATTTCCACGGTCGCGTCAGCGCGCCGATGGCGAAAGTACTGATTAAAGAGCTGGAGCCGTACCGCCCGCTGTTTATCGAGGAGCCGGTGCTGGCAGAGCAGGCGGAGTACTATCCGCGCCTGGCGGCGCAAACCCATCTGCCGATTGCGGCAGGCGAGCGCATGTTCTCGCGTTTTGAGTTTAAGCGCGTGCTGGAGGCGGGCGGGCTGGCAATTCTGCAGCCGGATCTGTCACACGCCGGCGGAATCACCGAGTGCTACAAAATTGCGGCGATGGCGGAATCTTACGACGTGGCACTGGCACCGCACTGTCCGCTGGGCCCCATCGCGCTGGCGGCCTGCCTGCACGTTGATTTTGTCTCGCGCAATGCCGTGTTCCAGGAGCAGAGCATGGGCATCCATTATAACCAGGGCGCAGAACTGCTCGATTACGTCATTAATAAAGATGATTTCAAAATGGATGACGGCCACTTCTATCCGTTAAATAAACCGGGGCTCGGCGTGGAAATTAATGAAGAGCTGGTGATTGCGCGCAGCAAAAATGCGCCGGACTGGCGAAATCCATTATGGCGCTATCCTGATGGCGCGGTTGCCGAGTGGTAATATCCGCTTAATCTATTTTTTAATTCAGCACGCGGATGCTGAAATAGCGCTGAATATTACGCTAACGCTTTTTTGCTGGTAAAAAATAAAACCCGGCCAGCACGACTTTACCCTGGCGGCGCGCTTTATTACGCCTGAAGCGCGCTGCGCAACATTACCGTTTTAACGGTTTGATATTCGATAATCTTACCCTGTGCCGCGCCAGGCGTTTCTGCACGCCCTGTGCCAGGCGCACCCTACGGAGATGCACCATGGAACTCTCTGCTGTTCAGGCCAAACCGACGCGGCGCCGCTATATTACGCTGCTGATGATCTTTATTACCGTTGTTATCTGTTATGTCGATCGCGCAAACTTAGCCGTTGCCTCTGCGCATATTCAGGCGGAGTTTGGTATCACCAAAGCGGAAATGGGTTATGTTTTCTCCGCTTTTGCCTGGTTATATACTCTCTGCCAGATTCCGGGTGGCTGGTTTCTCGATCGCGTTGGCTCACGCGTTACCTATTTTATTGCTATTCTCGGCTGGTCAATCGCAACGTTATTTCAGGGGTTTGCCACCGGACTCTTATCGCTGATCGGTTTACGTGCCATTACCGGCGTATTTGAAGCACCGGCCTTTCCGACCAATAACCGCCTGGTGACCAGCTGGTTCCCGGAGCAGGAGCGCGCGTCGGCGGTCGGTTTTTATACCTCCGGACAATTCGTCGGGCTGGCGTTTCTTACGCCGTTGTTGATCTGGGTTCAGGAGTTGCTGAGCTGGCACTGGGTGTTCATCATCACTGGCGGCATTGGCATTATCTGGTCACTGGTATGGATCAAGGTCTATCAGGCGCCGAAAAACAGTAAAGGCATCAACAAAGCCGAGCTGGACTACATCCGGGAAGGCGGCGCAATGGTGGATGGCGACGCGCCAGCAGAGAGGAGGGCGCGTACAAAGCTGACGGCTGCCGACTGGAAACTGGTGTTCCATCGTAAGCTGTGCGGCGTCTACCTCGGGCAGTTTGCCGTCACGTCTACGCTGTGGTTCTTCCTCACCTGGTTCCCTAACTACCTGACGCAGGAGAAGCATATCGCGGCGCTGACTGCCGGCTTCATGACGACAGTGCCCTTTCTGGCGGCCTTCGTCGGGGTGATTCTTTCCGGCATCGTCGCTGACCGGCTGGTGCGCAGCGGCCGATCGCTTGGTTTTGCGCGTAAAACGCCAATCATTTGCGGTTTGCTGATCTCCACCTGCATCATGGGCGCCAATTACACCGACGATCCCCTGTGGATTATGACGCTAATGGCAATCGCCTTCTTCGGTAACGGCTTCGCCTCGATCACCTGGTCGCTGGTCTCCTCGCTCGCCCCGGTGCGGTTAATCGGGCTGACCGGCGGTATGTTTAACTTTATCGGCGGTCTGGGTGGCATCACCGTTCCGCTGGTGGTCGGCTATCTGGCACAGGATTACGGCTTCGCCCCGGCGCTGGTCTATATCTCTGCCGTGGCACTGGTCGGCGCGCTCTCCTATATCCTGCTGGTCGGCGATGTGAAACGCGTGGGGTAGCGATCTGTTTCTGGGGCGGGATAATGCGCACCAGAGACAGGCTTTCATCTGCAGGGTCGCCGTTGATGGCGACCGCTTAACAGCAGCAAATCTGCTGCACGTCCTCCCGGAATCGCGTAGTTTGTTCGGCAACAGTCCGAAGCAAGGTTGCCCTCATGTCTGAAAAACAACTCACCTTTACAGCGCGTCATCATCAGCTGACCAATATCAACGTCTGGACCGCCGACAGCCAGTGGCTGGCATTTGATGTGCGACCCTCCGGCGCGTCGTTCACCAGCCTGACCATTGAACGTGTGAATGTTGCAACCGGCGCGGTGGAGGTGCTGTTTCAGGCTCGTGATGGCGCGCACGTTGGCGTGGTCACCGTCAGTCCGGATCTGCCGCCGCGCTACGTTTGCATACATGGCCCGGAGCACCCCGATGCGCACTGGCACTACGATTTTCACCACCGGCGTGGCGTGATTGTGCAGCAGGGCATGGCCGAAAACCTCGACGCCTGTGACATCACCGCGCCCTATACGCCCGGCGCGCTGCGGGGCGGTTCGCATGTGCATGTGTTCAGCCCGGATGGCTCTCGCCTGAGCTTTACCTATAACGATCACGTCATGCATGAGCGGGACGTCCGTGACGATTTGCGTAACGTGGGCGTCGCCGTGCCGCTGCATCCGGTGTGTCCACCGAAGCAGCACCCGCGTGAATATGAGGGCAGCCATTACTGTGTGCTGGTGAGCCAGACGCAGCGCGATCCGCAGCCGGGCAGCGATCAGATCGATCGCGCCTATGAAGAGTGCTGGATTGGCGATCGCGGGTATCAGCAGTCGGATGGCAGCTGGCAACGCTGGGCTATCGCCTTTATCGGCGATACGCGTAATGCGGCAGGCGAAAAAGTGCCGGAGGTCTTTGTGGTAGATCTGCCGGCATCGCTGGCGGACTACGCGAAAGCGGGTGCGGCGCCCCTGCAGGGCACGGCGGAAAAATTGCCGGCACCGCCCGCTGGCGTACAGCAGCGCCGTATCACCCACACGCAGGGGCTGGCGCTGCAGCCGCGCCACTGGCTGCGCGCCTCACCGGACGGCAGCGCCATCGCCTTTTTACTGGCAGACGATAAGCATGTGATTCAGCTCTGGACAGTTTCACCCAATGGCGGAGAGCCCCGGCAGGTTACGCAGCTGGACAGCAGCATTCAGTCCGCCTTTAGCTGGCAGCCGGATGGCGAAGCGATTGCATTTATTTGTGATAACAGCGTGATGCGCTGTGAGGTGGCCAGCGGCCAGTGTACTCGCCTGACGGCGCGGAGCGAGCAGCCGCCGTCTGGTGATGCGGTGGTGTGGTCACCAGACGGTCAGCAAATTGCCTATATGCGTGATATTGACGGCTGGCGTCAGCTGTTTAGCGTCAGTGCGCTTCCGCAGGCATAGAGGCCGCCGTGGCAAGGCTGGCCTGCGTGCCGGCCATTTTTTCGCTTTGCAATACGCGCTCACGCGGTGAGTCTTTGGTTCTGTCATCGTCAGCGCGGAAGTAGTCCCACGGCAGCAGAATCGTATCCATCACCGCCGAAAACGGCAGATCGATCAGCGCCAGCGGTTTCATCGCCCAGCTGGTCTGGTCATCGGTCAGCATCTCCGCGCTGGCGCGTGTGCCAGGATAGTACCCCTGACTGGCGCCGGTATGCGACATGACGCTGGAACAACCCGAAGCCGCACAGGCGCAGCAAATCAGCAGGCCAGTGAACGGAACACGTTTCATCATTTTCATCATCATCATCATCCCTACAGTCATGGCGTGGCCCTGGCTGAAGTGTGTCATCTGCGGTCTGCATGCTCTGTGGCAATGTCTCTCCTTACAGATGAAGAGTTTCCTGAGTGTATGTCAAATCATCAGGATTGCTGCAAAAAAATACGCATTACCTCTTGAAAGCGACCACGTGGTACCCATCTTAAGATCACGGTCGCGCGGCTGTCGCCGAAAGGGACGCAGCGGGCCGGACAACCTGTCCATGGTGGAAGGTTGCCAAAACTTGCTGATTATCAGGAGTCTTATTATGCGTAACTTTGATCTCTCTCCGCTTTATCGTTCTGCTATTGGTTTTGACCGTCTGTTCAACCTGCTTGAGTCCAACCAAAATCAGGCAAATGGCGGCTATCCTCCGTATAACGTTGAGCTGGTGGATGAGAACCACTATCGCATCACCATTGCCGTGGCAGGTTTCGCCCAGAGCGAATTAGACATCACTGCCCATGACAACATGCTGGTGGTACGCGGCGCGCATCCTGAAGAACAACAGGAGCGTAAATACCTGTATCAGGGCATCGCCGAGCGCAACTTTGAGCGCAAATTCCAGCTGGCCGATCACATCGTTGTACGCGACGCGCGTCTCGAACTGGGTCTGTTAAGCATCGATCTGGAACGCATCGTCCCTGAAGAGGCGAAACCGCGCCGGATTGAGATCCTGAAATAAGGATAAAGCAGTGAAGCATAACGCCGCAGCAATGCGGCGTTTTTTATGGGCGATATAACGCTGAGGCTCAGGTTCTTACCAGAAATCGCTGGCTCACCATGCCGCCAAATACATTCACCAGCAGGCCGAAAATAATCACCGAAGCACCAAGGATCTCCTGCGCGGATAACGTTTCATCCAGAATCAGCGCCGCGCTGAGAATCCCCACCACCGGCACCAGCAGAGAGAGCGGTGCTACGCGCCAGGTCTCATAACGGCTGAGCAGATTTCCCCAGATAGCGTAGCCGACGATGGTGGCGACAAACGCCAGATAAACCAGAGCCAGCACCGTCTGCAGAGAGATATCCATCAGACTGGTAACGATGGCGGATTGGCCGTCAAACCACCACGAGCAGGCGAAAAACGGCCCGATCGGCACCAGTGCGCTCCAGACCACCAGGGACATCACCGGCACCTTACGATTGCGCAGAATGATTTTGTTGGTGATATTGCCCAGCGCCCAGGACAGCGCCGCCGCCAGCGTTAGCATCATCGTCGTCAGCGTGATCCCGGCAGTGGTCTGGCCCTCCATACCGGCGGTTGCCAGCATAAACATCCCCAGCGTCGCCACCAGAATGCCGGCGATATGGTTCCAGCGCAGTTTCTCCGCCAGCAGCAGTGCGCCGAGCAGCAGGGTAAAGAACGCATGCGCCTGCAGCACCAGCGAAGCCAGTCCGGCGGGCATGCCCAGCTTGATGGCGAGGAACAGAAAAGCAAACTGACCGAAACTGATGGTCATGCCATACACCACCAGCCAGCGTAGCGGAATCGTCGGGCGCTGCACAAAGAAGATGGCCGGGAAGGCCACCAGGGTAAAGCGTAATCCCGCCAGTAAAAAGGGCGGCATGCCCTGCAGGCCCAGTTTGATCACCACAAAATTCACGCCCCATGCCACTACCACGCACAGCGCTAACAACATATCTTTTACTGACATAGCTCTTCCTTACTGCGCGATCACGCCGTTGCCGTCACCGGTGTGGCGATATCGGCGCAGCATGTTTCACCGACAATCCGGAAAAAGTCCTTCACATCCAGCGCCACGGAACGCTCTAAAGCCCCTGCGTTGAACCACAGCGTGCCTACATCGCGCAGGCGTTCGTCCACCCGCAGCGCCAGCCGATCATCAAAACTGAATGGCGGGACCGCCCCCATCACGCAGCCGGTCAGCGCCTGCGCTTTCTCTGGCGCGGCAAAGCTCGATTTTTTGCCGCCGATGGCGCGCGCGGCGCTCTTGAAGTTGATTTTGCAGTCGCCGGGGACAATCGCCAGCAGGTAGCGTGCGTCGGCGCCTTCCGGCATGGTCACTTCCAGCACCATCGCTTTGGCGGCCTGATTGAGTTCGTTACCGCGAATCGCACTGATTACGTCGGTCTGGCCAATTGCCTCGTGCTCTGTCACGCGATAGCTGGCCTGGTGCGCATCCAGCAGTGCAATTACGTTGTCATAGGTTGTCATGCTTATCTCCTCGTCGAAGGCCGGATCAGCTCCAGGCTATGGCGTGTTTCATTTTTTTGTCGGTCAGGCCAAAGAAAAAGCCCATGGTGATACGCGTGTCGCCCTCCACGCGATCAATCTCGTGGTAAAACGCAGGGTTAAACAGATAGATATCGCCACTGCGCGGCGCGAACTCACAGATCTCACTCTGTTCCACGACGCCGCGCTGATAGCCGAGTTCACCCGGCGTTTTGAAGCGCTCATCGGCGGCCTGCCACTTTTTATTGAAGATGCGCAGCTCACCGCCCGCGTTGCACTCCTGTAAACAGACCACGCAGCTCAGCTGGTGCAGAATGTTCGTCACGGCCAGACCACTGCCGGCGGCATCGCGGACAATGTTGTCGTTATGCAGGGGATTGGCGACGCCGTCGGCGTGAAAGCGCACGATTGAACCGGCATAGTCACCTGAACCGGGCTCGCTGGCGGTTTGCAGACTATCCAGACGCAGCGCATGCCGTACCCACTCATAGATCTGGCCACGCAGCGTGTGCAGCGATGCCGGCAACGCCGGCTGAATATCGCGCAGCTCAGTGAAGTAGTTTTCCGGCGCTGCGGTGTGCTTTGCCAGATAGGGGCCGAGCGTGGTCAGTGCACCGTTGGGATAGTGCGACACCCGCACCTGTTCACGGCACTGCTGCAAATCATTCACCACCGCGTGGCGGATCGCCGGCGTCAGGAAGTTGCGCAGCACCAGCAGCGGCACGCGTGCGGTCACGATATCGTCCAGCCAGGTGCTTTCTACGAACATCTGCGGATTGATGATGCGAATCTGATTGAATATGGCCATGCTGTTCACTCTCCAAAAGGAATTTCATGAAGTTCATGGTTGCTCATACGGTGCCATTGCGACGCCGCGCCCAGTGTTAAAACAGGTTCAGAAGAGATAAAGGTGCTGTTGCTCTGCTGGCAACGATGCAGGGTGAAATAGTCGGGATAGGGCGTGTCATCGGGATGCCACTGCCAGGCCCAGGCTCTCTCACGGGTGACAAAAATGGCATTGGCCGCGCTGCCGCCAGGCGCAACCTGCGCCATTTTCCCGCGCAGATAATCGCAGGTGAAATCGGCCGGGGTAATGCGATCCACGATGTACTCCAGATACTCCGCCGAATCAAAACGCGACTCCGCCATCCCCAGTTGGGCATAGACGGTGGGTAAAAAGCCGTTATGCATCATGTACCACTGCGTTGCACCGCTGGTGCGCCACAGTGGGTGAGAAAATTCGATGCCGTGGTTTTTGCTTAGCGTCGCATGGCGCACGTGCACCGCCAGAAAGCGGCTATGCCGCAGGCGATCCACCTCAATGCCCGGAAGCGCCTCGGCAAAGGTGCCGGTGCCGTGCAGCGTGCGGATATGCCCCTGCTCCAGCCACAGGCACCCCCAGCCGTTCGGGTGCTGTTTAATCGGGCCATCGTGGCAGGCAGTTTCGCCGCAGCTCATAGCGCGCGCAGCCTCCAGTACCGCTAAGGCATCAAACTGGCCGTGTGCCAGAATCATTCTGCACATAGTAAATCTCTCCATGCGGCAACATCGGTAACGTCAAGAATGTGATGAAAGGCGTCCAGTACGTCATCGCGACTGGCGCCGCTGAGCCGCAGCGTGGCGAGGATGCCCGCGTGGCGCGTCAAATCGGCATACAGCGATGAGCGGGGTGAGACGTTAAGAGCGGGCAGATTAAGCGGCGGCAGCAGCTGGCCGTGCTGATGCTGCATAATCCAGCGCTCCGCTGCGTCGTACTGTAAACGCTGACGCAGCCGCAAACGGCCTATCGCCTGCGGCTGCTCCGGGAAGTGCAGCACAGGCATGCCGCGTCCGGCCTCCACCTGGAAGGCGACATCCGCCCAGTTGATGCCGGTCACCTCCTCCACCAGATTCACCACGCCCATGCCAGACAGCCGGAATCCCATCTCAAGGAAGTGCGGTTCGCCGTTCACCATGATGAAGTCGAGATGAAAAGCGCCGCGCTGATAGCCAAAGGTTTCGCAACAGATGTCCATCAGGCGGACGAACGCGGCGGGCAGCTGCTGTGCGGCCATCGCCACATGGCCGGATTCGTAGAAACTGATACAGCCAGCAGCATCGATCGCGTGCTCAATCACCTTCTGACAGCAGGTGAGCGCCACGGCTTGCCCATTGTTCACGACGCCCTGCAGCGAATATTCGTCCCCGATAAGGCAGCTCTCAACGATAAAGCCGCTAAAGCCGCGCCCGCCATAATTGACGGTGTTAAGCAGTTTCGCGATGGCCGCATCCAGCTGACTGGCCTCCTCTACCAGCCAGATGCCCAATCCGCCGCCGCCGTCCACCGGCTTGATAACGCAGGGGTAGAGCAGCGCTTCACGCGCATCGCGGATGCTGAGCGGCGAGGCAAAGAAGCGGAACTCCGGCTGCGGCAGGCGCGGACAGGCTTTACGCAGCGCCATGCGCTGGGCGTATTTGTCCGGCGGGATGAAGCAAGGGCCGGCATCCGGTCCGGCCAGCAGCTCGCGCACGCGGCCGGCGCTGGCGTTATAGGCCTCAAAACCCGCCAGCACCACCTGCGGATGCTCCAGCAATCCGGCGTGCAGGCAGGCCTGCAGCACATCCCACGGATTTTCCGGGCGATCGAGACGCACAATCAGATCGAACGGCAGCGCGAGGCTAAGCGACTGGTAATCGACAAAATCACCCATCTCCGCCAGCACGGTGAAATACCCTTCACGCTTTGCCACGGCGCAGTACGGGTTCTGCCCGTCGCGCGTGGCACCAATCTGCAGAAAAATCTTTCTCATCGCGTCGCCTTACCGGGTTATCGCCCGGAGATCACTTCAGTGACGATGTCCTGCACCGCACCGTTATTCACCTGAATCACTGCTTTATGGGGATCGAAACGCAGCACGCGGGAGAGCGCATCGCCGCGCGTGCCGTCCAGCAGTGAACTCACCTGCGCGCTGCGCCAGCAGTGGCGCATCTGTGCCAGCGTCAGGCCAGAGAGCTGCGTCAGCTGCTGTGCCAGCATCAGGTCACTGCTGTCGCCGGAGAGCAGCGCACGCACCTGGTTCTCGTCCGGCGCGTCAGGCAACTGCTGCAGCCAGGCTTTCAGCTGCTGGCCTTCGGCGATAAAGGGCGAATAGATCATGCACACCAGCTGCGTTTCGCTGAGGTCAAATGCCGCCTGGGCAAACTGCGCAGCACGCTGGCGCTGGCGCGCAATGGCGTCATCGTCCTGATAACGCGCGGCCATCTCCTCAATCAGCTGCGGCGGGAAATCTTTCTGCCGCATGAGTCCGAGCGCAAAGCGCACATATTCGTGAATGCCTTCGGCGTAGCTGCGCTGTAACAGTGTCTCCGCACGCAGACCGCGAATATGTGCCATTAACGTGGGGTTGCCGCAATCCGATTCGGAAAAGCTGAACATCAGCGCATCGAAGCGGAAATGCATGAACTCCGTCAACAGCGCCCAGTGCGCGCCTGCCTCATAAGCGGTGTCCTGATAGATATTGAAAAACAGCGGGTCGCGCGCCAGCTGCCACGTAATGCGGTGAGCCGGCGTGACCTGATCGGCGCCATAGATCTCCGCGAAGTAGCGCTCAGCCACGCCATCCAGCGTGTGCAGAAAGCCGCTAAAGCCGCGTGATTTATCCGCAACCGGCGCATCAAACAGGCGGGAGAGGTGGCGTGCCCAAGCGAGATAAGCCGTCTGCTCCTGCGGGGAGTCGCCGGTAATAATCACGTCGACGCCGCCCGCGTAGTGGGCCGCCAGGCCAAACGAGTTCACCATGCTCAGGTTACAGGCATTGCAGAAGGTGGAGCGGGCGTCAGCGCGGAAGCGGTGGCCATTCATCAGCACATCGTTGCGATTCTGCTGGCGTACGCTGTCGGGCATCGGTAAATGGCGCGCAAAATGGCGAATCTGCAGGCCATCAGTGACCAGGCACTCGGTGAAGTCGTCATCGTGAATATGCAGCGCGCGGTAAACGCGGTCGATATTCTCCATCACGCTGTCGTTCATTGCTGCATGGCGGTTGGTACTGATGCGCAGCTGAAAAGTGGTGCCGCGCTGCTGCCAGATCACACCCTGAATGTAACGTACGTATGCCACCATATAGCTGCTGTCTTTGCCGCCGCCATAGGCGAGCAGGACGCGGTTTTCGGCCGGATGTTCAGGATTGGGCAAAGCGGCAAGCAGGCGGCGAGAGCAGCGGCGGGCTGATTCGATAATCGCAGGGGTGAGATATCCTTCAATTTCTCTCATCATGGTGGACAGATTATTCATGTTTCACTTCATCCTTTGGCTATTAAAATCGCAGCTGCCGTGCGGGCGGCAACTGACGGGAAAAGGGGCCACGAAGGTGCAACGGAATGAATGTCTGCGGCTGAATTAACAGATGCAGCCTAAAGTACTTTGAATGTAATCTGCTGGATATGCACAGATCAGCACGATATGGGGTGGAACAGATGACGGATGAAACGCGTGAACAGGAGAGTCAGGGCAGTCGCTACCGTCAGATCGCCGAGCAGATAAAACAAGCCATTCACAGCGGATCGCTGGCACCCGACAGCCGTTTACCCTCGGTGCGCACGCTGGCGACGCAGTACAATGTCAGCATGACCACCGCGCTGAAAACATTACGCACGCTTGAGGATGAGCGCTACGCAGTGGCGCGCCCGAAATCCGGTTTTTTTGTCGCCCCGCAGCCGCTGGAGATGAAGCTACCCGCAGCCGCCAGCGAGCAGCCGCGTGAGGTCGCGCCGCTGGATGAGCAGACCGAACTGCATCTGGCGATGCTGGGATCGGACTGCCGCGTGCGGCTTGACCTCGCTAACGGTGATATCTCCCTCTATCCGGTCAAGAAGATCGGCCTGCTGATGCGCCAGATGGGCTACAGCAAACCGGCGCTGCTGGGCAATACGGTGAAAGGGACGGGCTATGGGCCGCTGAAGGCGGAAATTGCGCGGCGTGCGGTGGAGTATGGCTGCAACATCAGCGCGGATGACATCCTGATCACCAACGGCTGCATCGAAGCGATTTCGCTGGCGCTGCGCGCCACCACGCGCCCCGGCGATATCGTGGCCGTGGAGTCGCCCTGCTACTTTGTGCTGCTGCAGATGCTGCACAATCTCAATCTGCGCGTCATCGAGGTGGAAGCGGGACCGGAAGGGTATGTGAACGTCCCGAAGCTGACCGGACTGTTTCAGCGCAAAGCCGTCCAGGCGTATCTCACCATCAACAACATCAATAATCCGCTGGGAAAAAGCATTCCCAATGAACAAAAAGCCTATATAGCCCGCCAGGCGGATGAGAACGATGTGGTGATTATTGAGGATGATATCTTTGGCGATACGGCATTCGGCGAGCGCCGCCCGTTCCCGATGCGTGCCTTTAGCCCCAACGCCATTTTATGCAGTGGCTTCTCAAAAACCGTCGCGCCCGGTATCCGGATCGGCTGGGTGCACAGCGCCAATTACATGCGCAAACTCGCATCGCTAAAGTACACCACCAGCATGGGCACGTCGGTGCTGTCGCAGGCGGCGATTGCCGAACTGCTGCGCAGCGGCGGCTATGATGCCCATCTGCGCAAGCTGCGGCGCGAGCTGAAAAACCAGATCCACCACATGCGTCAGGCCGTGCTGCGTTACTTCCCGCCGGGCACGCGCGTCTCGGAGCCGGAGGGCGGTTATGTGCTGTGGGTTGAGATGCCGCCGCAGGCGCTGAACGTGCGCGCGCTGTTTCTGAAAGCGCGCAACGCCGGCATCGGTATCGCGCCGGGGCACATTTTTGCTACCGATCACCGCTACGATCACTGCTTCCGGCTTAACGCCGGCTTTGGCTGGAATGCTGAGGTGGAAGAGGCTATTCGCCAGCTGGCACAGTGGTGCCAGCTCTCATTAACGGCGGGTTAAGCCTGCCATGCGTGGTCCAGCTCTTCGGCCAGAATCTGTACTGCGCGCTCAATCTGGTCCGCATCCGGTACATAGTTCATGCGCATGCACTGATGCGTATGCGGCCACGCCTGCTCCAGACCGGGGAAGAAGAAGTGGCCGGGCACCATCAGCACACCGCGAGCTTTTAACCGCTGATACAGCGCCTCGGTGGTGATCGGCAGATCGCGGAACCACAGCCACAGGAAGATGGCGCCTTCCGGCTTGTGGATCAGACAACGCTCCTCCGGCAGATAGCGGCGCAGAAGGGCAATGGTTTCGCTCACTTTAGCCTGATAAAACGGCTTAATCACATCCTGAGACAGGCGCAGCAGGTCGCCGCGCACAATCATCTCGTTGGCGATGGACGGACCAATGCTGCCCGGAGCCAGGCTGATAATGCCGTTCATATTGCCAATCGCGCCGATGGTCTTCTCATCCGCCACGATAATGCCGCAGCGCGCACCCGGCAGGCCCAGCTTCGACAGACTCATACAGAGGATAGTGTTGGGATTCCACAGCGGGCGCGCTTCACTGAAGATAATGCCGGGGAAGGGGACGCCGTAGGCGTTATCGATCAGCAGCGGCACCTTGTGCTGCTGCGCCAGCGCATCCAGCTGCAGCAGCTCGTCATCGGTGATGACATTGCCGGTTGGGTTGGTGGGGCGCGACACGCAGATTAAACCCACGTCGTCATTCAGCGGCAGATGATCAAAATCGACGTGATACTTGAACTGGCCTTCCGGCAGCAGCTCGATGTTAGGTTTCGCGGAAACAAACAGATCCTCCTCCAGTCCGGCATCGGCATAGCCAAGATACTCCGGCGCCAGCGGGAACAGCACGCGCTTTTTACTGCCATCGGCGCGCCGACCGGCGAACAGGTTAAACAGATAGAAAAACGCGCTCTGGCTGCCGTTGGTCAGGGCGATGTTCTGCGGCGTAACCGGCCAGTCCAGCTCGTCACGCAGCAGCGCCGCCAGTGAATCCAGCAGCAGCGCTTTGCCGCGCGGACCGTCGTAGTTGCACAGGGCCTCATTGAGTTTGCCATCCTGATGCATCTGCAACAGCAGCTGGCTGAAGTAATCATCAATGGCCGGAATCTGCGCCGGATTGCCGCCGCCCAGCATAATGGTGCCAGGCGTGCGCAGACCTTCTCCCATGTCCTCCATCAGACGTGAGATGCCGGTGTGTTGGGTAAATTTATCGCCGAACTGAGAAAAAGACATAAGAGGTAAAAATTTTGTTATCGCGAATGGGAGACCACCATAGCGCCCGCTGCGGGCAGGCGCAATGGCTAAAGAGCGGCGGTTACGCCTGGATTTGTGGATTAACGCAGTTTTTATCGACCTTGCCGTTCAGCGCCGCGATCAGGTTATCCACGGCGTCACGCGCCATGCCGTAACGGGTTTCATGGGTAGCCGAACCGATATGCGGCAGCGCCACCACGTTCGGCAACGTCAGGATCTCCGCATCGGCGGGCACCGGTTCAACCTCAAACACATCCAGACCGGCAGCGTGCAGGGTACCGTCCTTTAGCGCGGCCGTCAGCGCCTGCTCATCCACCACCGGACCGCGTCCGGCGTTGATCAGAATCGCGCTCGGCTTCATCAGTTTAAGCTGCGCTGCGCCGATCATATGGTGCGTCTGTTCGGTCAGCGGCAGGCTGATGCAGACAAAATCACTCTCTTTCAGCAGGGTCTCTAAATCGCAGGCGCGTGCGCCAAAGCGGCTCTCCGCCTCTTCATGCTGACGGCGCGCGTTATACAGGATGTTCATGCCAAAACCGAAGTGTGCACGCTGCGCCAGCGCCAGGCCAATACGGCCCATGCCGAGAATACCCAGCGTCTTATGATGCACATCGATGCCAAATTCAGCAGGCCCAACGCTCTTCTGCCACTGACCTGCTTTCACCCATTTATCCAGCTCGGGAACGCGACGCGCGGTGCTCAGCACCAGCGCCATCATGGTATCGGCCACGGTTTCCGTCAGCACGGTTGGGGTATGCATCAGCAGCACGTGACGCTGATTGAGTGCATCCACGTCAAAGTTGTCGTAACCCACGGAGACGGTAGAGCAGGCGCGCAGCGCCGGCATGGCGGCCAGCAGTTCATCATCGACTTTGCCGCCGGAGCCCAGCAGGCCCTGCGCAGAGGCAAACTGCTCCGCATGCTGTTTAACCGTTTCCGGCGAGACATCCTTCACTTCGGTCACGCTGAAGTGGTCATCCAGTTTCGCACGCAGATCATCGGGCAGACTCTTGTACAGAATTACAGCAGGTTTCATCGGTTGCTCCCTGTAGAATAGTGCGGAGGCCGCCAGGCCTCCGGAGTGAGTTGATGCGCTGTTAAGCGGGCTTCGCGCCGGGAAAAGGCGGCGATTTGTTCTCCGCCGGCTTGACGATCAGCGTCAGCCATACCGAAGCCAGCAGCGCAGCACCCATAAAGATGTAAGAGGCGGCAGGGCTGCCGGTCGCGCCATTAAGATAGCCTACAATCCACGAGCCGATGAAGGAACCCAGCGCACCCATACTGTTGATCAGCGCCATTGCACCGCCCGAGACGTTGCGCGGCAGCATCTCCGGGATGATGGCGAAGAAGGGACCGTAAGGGGCATACATCGCGCCGCCGGCGATCACCAGCAACGCATAAGAGAGCCAGAAGTTGCTGGAGCCGACCAGATACGAACCGAGGAACGCCAGCGCACCAATCAACAGCAGCGGCCAGACGAACAGTTTGCGGTTTTGCGTCTTGTCCGACGCCCACGACACCACAATCATTGCAATGGTCGCCACCAGATAGGGCACCGCTGACAGCCAGCCGGCCTCGACCATGCCCATCTGTGTGCCATTACGCAGAATCGACGGCAGCCACAGTACGAAGCCGTACACGCCGATGCTCCAGGCGAAATATTGCAGGCAGAGGATGATCACGTTGCGATTGCGAAACGCCTCGCTGTAGTTACGCACCGCTTTGATGTTCTCCTGCTCTTTCTGCAGCTGCGCCTGCAGCGCCGCTTTCTCCTCATCGCTCATCCATTTGGCCTGTGCCGGCTTATCCTGTACCAGGAACCACCAGGCGATCGCCCAGATCACCGCCGGGAAGCCTTCGATGATGAACATCTCACGCCAGCCGAACGCATTGATCAGATAGCCAGAAACCACCGACATCCACAGCACGGTGACCGGGTTACCGAGGATCAGGAAGGTGTTGGCGCGGGAGCGCTCAGATTTGGTAAACCAGTTACTGATGTAGATCAGCATCGCCGGCATCACCGCTGCTTCCACCACGCCCAGTACAAAACGGATTGCCGCCAGCATTGGAATGTTGCTGACAATACCGGTCAGCGAGGCGCAGCCGCCCCACAGAATCAGGCACCAGAAGATCAGCTTCTTCACGCTGCGGCGCTCGGCGTAGACCGCGCCGGGGATCTGGAAGAAGAAGTAGCCAAGGAAGAACAGGGCGCCCAGCAGCGACGACATGCCTTTGGTAATGCCGAGATCGTCGTTTATCCCTGCGGCAGAGGCGAAGCTAAAGTTCGCCCGGTCCAGATACGCCAGACTGTAGGTGATAAACACGATGGGCATGATATACCACCAGCGTTTTGGCGCGATTGTCTGCGATTTCATGGGTGACTCCTCTGGTTGAGGCGGGCACATTCTGTTGATGTGCCTCGAAATAATAGGGTTACAGAGACCATGTTTACCGGATGCGCATCAGCGTACCCTGGCGGTTGTATTAATAATCGCCGAGCGCGGCGCGCGTCGGCAGCCCTTCACTGTCACCGGCGACCTGAATCGCCAGCGAGCCAATCCTGTTACCGCGTAAAATCGCCTGCGGCAGCGATTTGCCCTCCAGCAATCCGCTGATCAGGCCCACGGCAAAACCATCGCCTGCGCCGACCGTATCGACGACGTTATCCACACGAATCGGCTCAATCAGTCCCTTTTCACCGTCAGCGGTTTTGTACCATGCGCCATCGCAGCCGGTTTTAATCACTACGGCGCGCACGCCTTTATCCAGATAGAAATCGGCGATGGCTTCTGGCTGGCGATAACCGGTGAGAATCCACCCCTCTTTTTCACCCGGCAGCACCCAGTCGGCATATTCTGCCAGCAGATTCAGCTGCTTACGCATCTCATCTTCGCTGCGCCACAGCACCGGGCGCAGGTTAGGATCGAAAGAGATGGTTTTGCCGCGGGCGCGCATCTCTTTGGCCGCGTATTGAGAGAGCGCCAGAGAGCTCTCCGAAAGAGCGGCAGACACACCGCTCAGGTGCAGATGGCGCGCGCTGCCAAAGTAGTCAGCATTAAAATCGTCAGGCGAGAGATGGCTGGCGGCAGAGCCTTTACGGAAATACTCTACTTCCGGATCGGAGCCATCCTCGACGCGGGCTTTAAGCTGAAAGCCGGTACGGTAGTGGCTGTCAGTGGTTACGCAGCGGTGATCAACGCCCTCTTTTGCCAGCTGCTGTAGCGTGAAGCGCCCAAAACTGTCATCGCCGACGCGGCTGACCCAGCCCACCTGCAGACCGAGGCGCGCCAGTCCAATGGCCACGTTAAGTTCAGCGCCGGCAATGCGTTTTACAAAGCTTTCAGCGGCAGCGAGATCGCCGGTTTGCTGAGCGATAAACATCGCCATCGCTTCGCCAATGGTTACCACATCCAGCTGAGCAGATTGTTGCATGTTCAACTCCTTACACCGCACGCAGCAGGTCAACGTAATGGCGCGTAACCGCCCGCAAATCATCGCCCTGCAGTGGGAATTCGATGCCACGAGGTGCATCGGCAGGCAGCGCATTCAGCAGCGTGCGCCACTGATCATCCGCATCGTCCAGCGCGATAGCGCGGAAACTGTCACCGTGAGGAACCGCGGCCTTAACATGAATGTAGCTCACATATCGGCTGAGCTGCGCCGCCGCCTGTAAAGCGTCCTCGCCGGTCCAGAGCCAGTTGCCCATATCGAATGTCATATCCAGCGGCAGGGCGGCATCGCAGGCGCGATGGAAAAATTGCAGCATCGGGGCGAGTTTACTGGCGGGCGTCTGATCGTTCTCCACTACCAGCGTCACGCCGGAGGTAGCCAGCACCTCAACCAACTGACGGTCAGAGAGATCAACAAAATATCCGAGCGCCAGCTTCAGACGCTGCGCGCCCAGCTGCTCCGCTTCCTGCAGGTACTGCGCCAGGCGCGGGTTGAGCGTACCGTCTTCCAGCCACAGCGCTTCCGGTACTGAGTAGCTGGCGCTCAGCTGATGCTGACGAATCGAGTGGCCGAGCGCGTGCAACTGGGTGAGTTCCGTATCGCTGAACAGCTCACGGCGGATCTCCACGCCATCCGCGCCAGCATCTTTGATGATCGGCAGCAGCGCCGCCTGGCCGCCCAGTTCTGCCACCTGCTGCGTGCCGTATGCGGCCGTGACCACAATGATTTCCGGTTTTTTCATGCTTTCTCCGCGGCGGGAGCGTGTCGGGCGCTCCCGCAAATATTCTGAGCCGCTTTCCGGTGCGCATGAATGCGCACCCTACAGGATTTGTGCCGTATCGCCTTTCACCGCGACCAGGAATCCCGCACCGTATCCGTAGGGTTGCCATTCATGGCGACCAGGAATCCCGCACCGTATCCGTAGGGTCGTCATTCATGGCGACCAGGAGTGCCGCACCGTATCCGTAGGGTCGTCATTCATGGCGACCATGAATCCCGCACCGTATCTGCGACCCCACGACAATTTGATATAAAAAGCTTAATGGAACCGGTTCCAAAGGAAAGCAGCAGAGTCCGGATTTATGATCCTGCTCACGAAGTGAACCAGAAAGAGGGGAGTTAGCGCAGCGGCTGGCTGGAGCCGCGCACGATCAGTTCACCGGAGAAAACCTGTTCGCGAATTGGCTGTTCGCTGCCTTCAATGCGGGCGATAACCTGCTCCAGCGCGGCGTAACCAATTTGCCACGTTGGCTGTTGCAGCGTGGTAATGCCCACACCGGCCAGCGCGGCCCACTCCAGCTCGTCAAAGCCGAGCAGGCCGATATTCTCGCCCCAGCGCAGATCCAGCCGTTGAAGTGCACGCGCAACCTGTAACGTCAGCGCGCCGTTAGCGGCCATCACTGCGCAACGTTTATCAGCATGGCGCTGATGAAAAGCACGCAGCGCGGTCTCCAGCGGTAACGGCTGATGCAGCGGGACTTCAGCGTTCTCGGCCACCACCCGGGGCGCATTTTTTATCGTAGCGAAGAACGCGGCCAGACGTTCCCGGCGCGTGTTAACGCTGCCGAGCGGCTCGCTCAGGAACAGTAACGCTTCGTAGCCGTTATCCAGCAGGTGTTGCGTAGCGAGCTGCGCCGCTTCCGGGTTGTTGAGGCCAACAACATCACAGTCAAAATCGGGGATCTTGCGGTCAATCAGCACCATCGGCAGCATCGACTGCTGCAGCCGGTTCAGCACCGCTTCGTGCATCCCGACGGCGTTCACCACAATGCCTTCAACCTGGTAGCTGCTCAGCAGTTGCAGATAGTGCTGCTCCAGATCGACCTCATTGTTGGTGTTACACATCAGCAGCGTGAAGCCGCGCGCGCGGCAGGCGGCTTCGATACCGCTCAACACATCGACAGAGTAGGGGTTGGTGATGTCAGCAATAATCAGGCCGATCAGGCGTGTGCGCCCGCGTTTCAGGCCACGCGCCATCTGGCTTGGACGATAATTCAGCTCAGCAATCGCCTGTTCGATACGGGCCTTGAGATCGGGCGAAAGCAGATGCACTTCACCATTAAGATAGCGGGAAACGCTGGTTTTACCGGTTTTTGCCGTGCGGGCAACGTCACTGATTGTGGCTCGTGGCGGCCTGGTTTTCATTGGGTACACCTGAATAATTGCATCAGGCGAAGACTATCACAGCTCGGGGTGCACGCAATCATTGTGCGTCAGAAGTGAGGCGCAGCATGGGCTGCCACAGCGTCTGGAGTTGTTCGGGCGGCTGATTATCCAGCAGTTGCAGTACCATCTCCGCCACGCGCTCACCGATACGCTGTTGGGATGATTGCAGAATGGCGTTAACCGGCTCATCGATAATGGAGTCATGCGGCAGACCATCGTAGACATACAGCGCAATGGCCTGCGCGCCGCTCAGCCGCCCGGCCTGCTGCAGCGCGATCGCAGCACCCTCGCCAAGCGGGCTGCTGTCAGTGATGATGGCATCCGGGATGCTGCCCTGCGCCAGCCAGGCGCGGGTTTGCTGATAGCCTGAGCGGCGTGTCGGCGGCAGGGCAGCCATATGCTGTGACAGCGGGCGCGCCATCAGCGCATCCATAAACCCCTGACGACGGTCCAGAATGTAGGTGCTCAGTTCATTACCGCCAAGGTAGGCCAGATTTTGATAACCCTGTTGCAGGGCGTGCTGTGCGGCCAGCAGCGTACCGGCGTGATTATCGTAATCGAACCAGGCGTAGGGCTGTGGTAAGCGGCTGCGGCCAAGCGTGAGAAAGCGGAAACCCTTCTGCTGCAGGCGCAACAGGCGCGGGTCGTGCGGTGTGGTGTGGGTAACAATCAGCGCATCAAGCGCACCGCTGCGCAGCATACGCAGCAGATTGCGCTGCTGGTCCGGGTTTTTATCCGGTAGCAGCAGCAGATCGATCTCATGCCGGGCCAGGCACTGATCGAGCGTCAACAGCATTTCGCTGTAGAAGCTGTCATTCAACGAGGCATTGCTCACGGGGAACACCAGGCCCACCGCATTGGCGCGGCCGGTCTTTAAGCGGCGTGCTGCCGCATTGGGGCGATAGCCGCGCCGGTCCGCTTCGGCTTCAATACGTTTGCGCGTGGCTTCAGCCACATCATCAAAGCCATTAAGCGCACGGCTCACCGTAGTGACAGAGAGGCCGAGCGCGGCGGCAATCGCTTTGAGTGACATGATGGTGTTCCACTGATCAAATTTTGATCACGCTAGCATAAAGTTATCTTCGGCTCTATTACCCGGCGATTTTTGAGCGATTTCTGATGCGAAAAGCGTCAGAAATAGCGGAAAAGCGCGGAAAAAAGCCGGCCTGTTACAGCAGACCGGCGGCAGGATTATCCCAGCGGGCTGAGGGTAATTTCGACGCGGCGGTTCTGCGCTTTGCCTGCTTCAGTACTGTTGCTGGCGACAGGATTATCCGGTCCTGAGCCCTGTGTGCGCAAACGATTCTGCGCCACGCCCTGCAGTACCAGCGCGCTGGCAACGCTTTCGGCGCGCTGCTGTGACAGGCGCATATTCAGCGCCCGCGTGCCGGTGCTGTCGGTAAAGCCAACCACATTCACTGCGGTTTTTGGATACTCTTTCAGCACCATAGCGACGCCTGTCAGAGTATTTGCCCCTGCCGGTTTCAGGTTCGCGCTGCTGGAGTCAAATGTCACGTTATTCGGCATATTCAGAACAATATTATCGCCCTGGCGCGTCACGCTGACGCCGGTACCGCGCATTTTATCGCGCAGTTTTGCCTCCTGCACGTCCATATAATAACCAACGCCGCCGCCGAGTGCCGCACCTGATGCAGCGCCAATCAGCGCACCTTTGCCGCGATCTTTTTTCGACGATGAGAGCACGCCAACGCCCGCGCCAAGCATGGCGCCCAGGCCGGCGCCGATACCTGATTTACCCGCCTGTGATTCGCCGGTATAAGGATTGGTGGTACAACCCGACAGCGCTACGCTGCCGCTTAATAACAAGGCCAGCGTCAATACACGCTTTTTCATGCAAAATCCCTCACACATTCCAACGGGGAAAACACCCCAAAACGGCAATATTATGCCGTTCAATAATGGAAAAAAGCGTGAGGCGCACTCTTAAAGTGTAAAGTTTTGCGTTAAAGATTATCGGGATGGCAGAAACAGCTGGTTTGATGATCGTTAATTAGGCCACAGGCCTGTAAAAAAGAGTGGCAGATTGTCGGGCCGACGAATTTAAAACCACGTTTTTTGAGCGCTTTCGACAGGGCTATTGCTGGCTCAGAGGTTGTTGGCGCCAGTTTGTAGTCGGCATAATGGTGCAAAATCGGCTGATTATCGACAAATGACCAGATAAAGCGCGAAAAGTCTTCACCGGTTGCTTCCAGCGCCAGCGTCGCTTTGGCGTTTTCGATAATCGCCGTCAGCTTGCCGCGATGACGAATCAGGCCGCTATCCTGCAGTAACCGCATCAGGTCCGCTTCATCCATCAGTGCTACTGCGCTGATATCGAATTCATGAAACGCCCGACGGTAGTTTTCACGTTTCTTCAGTACGGTGATCCATGAAAGGCCCGCCTGCTGACCCTCCAGACACAGCATCTCAAATAAGGCGCGCTTATCGGTTTGCGGCACGCCCCACTCCGTATCGTGGTACGCCAGATAAAGCGGATCGGCGGTTACCCAGCCACATCGTTGCATTGCATCCCTCCCGTCGCATGAAAAAAGCTGTTATTTCCTTGACGTATGCCGGAATCGATTAATAGTTAATCAATGGGTGCCGATAATGGAAAGACCAAAAACTTACACACCCGTTCCCTTTCCGGCTCGTCAGGAGTCACTCATGTTGCAGAAAAGTCAGCGGACAGGCCAGCACAATCTTGCGCTGGCTTTTGGCGGTTTGTGGCTGCTTTTTGTGGCCGCGCCCGGCTTCGCACAGGATCAACTGCGTCAAAGCAACGGGCCCGATTACAACGCGATACTGGCTGAAAAAATTTCCAGTAATCACCTGATGGTGACGGAAAACCCTGAGGTCAGCCTGTTAGATGCTGCGCTCAATCCGCCGGGCGACGGCAGAATGATTGTGCACAACGAAACCGCCAGCGTCGGCAACGAGCCGTTAGTGAGTCGCTACTCCGCCGGCTGGTCCATGCCAATGAGTGCGGCACTCAGTACCGGGCCGGTGGCGCAATTTGCAGTGGATGATTCACGGCTAAGCTGCCCGAAGTGTGAATGGGTCGATAGCAACAACGCCGCGCACATTGCCTCGGTGGGCTGGCGCATGGACTCCGCGCTGGGCTGGATATCCCCCTGGGCGCAGGTGAGCTATAGCCACCAGCTCAATGACATCAGCCCGGCGCCGATGCGTGACCGGCCAGATGATGGAAACCGCGAAAGTAACTGGGTGGATGTCAGCGTTGGGGCGAATCTGCCCATCGGCCAGAATATGGCGGCGTTCGCCTCCTTTGCCCAAAGCGGCGCAGAAAGCAGCGGTGAACAGCTGATTTACAGTCTGGGCGTGAGCGCCAGCTTCTGAATCGGCATGAAAAGCGAAGTTACCGCAGCAAAGCAAAATATAATAAGCGCGCTAATTATATTTCTTCTTTTGGTAACATTATGCGCGAAAATATTACTCTTATTAGCCGTGAATTAGCGGCCTTCTTCATCAGTGGAATCGTACTCGTTTTTTGCATGGCGATGGTTTACATCGACGTCAACTGGATGAACGATGCGCTGCACGAAACCTCATTCACGGAAGCTACGCAGGAAGGGATGCTGGCGCTGATTGCTGCGCTGTTTTTCTTCACGGCGGCACAGCGCCCGCAACAACGCAGCGCGCTGATTCTGATCGGCGGCTTTTACAGCTGCATGCTGATTCGGGAGATGGATTTTCTGTTTGATCTGGTGCAGCACGGTGCATGGGTCTGGTTTGCGCTGGCCACCACGGCAGCATGCTTTGCCCTGGCGCTGCGTCAGCCGCGTCAGATTCTGCCCGGTCTGGCCGCGCTACTACAACACCGCAGCTGGCAGATGATGGCCGCCGGATTGCTGGCCGTTCTGGTCTTTTCCCGCCTGTTTGGCATGCATCAGCTGTGGCAGCACCTGATGCTGGATGGCTATAACCGGGTAGTGAAAAATATGGCTGAAGAGGGCAGCGAACTGTTTGGTTACAGCCTGTGCCTGCTCGCTTCCGTGCGCTATGTGTGGCAAACCCGCCCGCAGCGGAGCGCCGTCCGCGCAGCACGCAGCGTTACCGGGACAACGCCGGATCTGAGCTACTCCGCGCCACGTTAATTCCTCATCCATTTATGGCGATCCCCGGTGCTAAAACAGGTACACTGACCGCTTAGCGCCGGGCTGATCGGCGCGCCAGGTTGCTCAACGTCAGGTTTCTCATGTCAGTTAAAATCTTATCTTCAACGCTGATCGGGCTGGATAGCTTTTGCCACGATCCGCTCGCGACTTTGCAGCAGGCCGATAACGGCACGCTGGCGGTGCTGCACAACAATGCGCCCGCTTTTTATGCGCTGACGCCGCAGCGTCTGGCGCAGTTACTGGCGCTGGAAGCGGCAGCGCAGCAGCCCAATGACGTCTCGCTGGATGACAGCCTGTTCCACAACGATGCGCCACCGATCGCCACGCCAGCAGGCAAATTTGCCATGTATCAGGGTTGGCAGCCGGATAACGATTTTCAGCGCCAGGCTGCCATCTGGGGCGTGGCGCTGAGCGAGCCGGTCACCGCAGCGGAACTCGCCACCTTTGTTGCCTACTGGCAGGCCGAAGGCCGCCTGTTCCACCATGTGCAGTGGCAGCAGAAACTGGCGCGTAGCGTACAGATGAATCGCGCCGCTAACGGCGGTCAGCCGAAGCGCGATATCACCCAGGTCAGTAATACTGATTACGATATTCCCGATGGATTTCGAGGTGAGTGATGAAAACGCCGAATGATCTTTTCAATCGCCTGAAAAAGTTTATGCCCGCTGATGTGAAGCCGAAATTCAAAAACGGTGAAGAGCTGCTGGCATGGAATCAGGAGCAGGGCCGCCTGCGCTCGGAAGCGATTGTGCGTGAAAACCGCGCCATGAAGATGCAGCGCATTATGGGGCGCTCCGGTATTCGTGAGCTGCACATGAACTGCTCATTCGATAACTACCGCGTTGAAAATGACGGCCAGCGTAAAGCGCTGGCGCTGGCGCGCGAATATGCGGCCGGGTTTGATAACAGCATCGCCAGCTTTGTGTTCTCGGGCCGTCCCGGCACCGGAAAAAATCATCTGGCGGCGGCGATCGGCAACGACCTGATTATACGCGGTAAGAGCGTGATGATTGTCACGGTGGCCGATTTGATGTCGAGCATGAAAGGCACCTTTAGCGGCGGCAGCGATCTGACCGAAGAGCGGCTGCTGCAGGATCTCAGCCATGTTGATCTGCTGGTGATCGATGAAATCGGAATGCAGAGCGAATCGCGCTATGAAAAAGTGATCATCAACCAGATTGTTGACCGCCGTTCGTCATCAAAACGCCCGACCGGTATGCTTTCGAACCTCGATCCGGCGGGAATGAATGCGCTACTGGGTGAGCGTGTAATGGACCGCATGCGGTTGGGTAATAGCCTGTGGGTGCGTTTTGACTGGGATAGCTACCGCAGCCGCGTACGCGGCGATGAGTATTAATATTCTGCTCAATCGCTAAAAACCTCGATTCAGCCGACGATTGGCCCGGGCGCCAGGCTGCTAAACTTACACTCTTAACTCTTTGTCAGGTGAGGGTGCGATGAAAGCAGCCGGTAAAGGCCCAGCGGTACTTCGACTGAACAACCTTAAGCGGGTCATGACGCAACTGCGTGGCATCCGTATCACCTCGCGGCAGGATCTGGCGCTGGCGCTCGATCTCAGTAAAAACACCGTTTCCCTGATTGTTGACGACCTGCTGGCGCAGGGGCTGATCCGCGAGCTTGGCCCGGTGAGCGTCGCTGCGGCAGGCCGGCCCAAAATCGAAATTTCACTGCGTCCGGAAAAACTGAAAAGCGCCGGGATTATGGTTGAGCGTCAGGCCATCCACTGGCGCGTCTGTGACTACTTCTCGCAGGTGATTGCCGAACAAACCTGGCGCACGGAAACCACCGATCCTGACACCTTACTGCACGAGCTGGCTGAAGTGTGCCAGACGCTGCGTGCGGCCCACCCGGAGCTGCTTGGCGTGGCGATTGGTTTTCCCGGCATTATCGATCCGCTACGTGGCCGGGTACACTTTTCGGCACACCTTGGCTGGCGGGATGTGGATGTGCTGACGCCGCTGCTGAACAGCGTGGAGTTGCCGCTGCGTATCATGAATAACGTCAAAGCAGCGGCGCTACTGGCCGTACAGCATCTGGAGTTGAACAAAGCACAAAGCCATTTCTATCTGCGTATTGCCGAAGGCCTTGGCGGCGCGCTGGTGGAGCAGGGTGAAGTGTTCACCGGTCACAGCTGGACCGCCGGCGAGATCGGGCATCTGGCCGTACAGAACAACGGCGCACCGTGTAAATGCGGACGTAATGGCTGTCTGGAAACGCTGGTCAGCCTGCCGGCGATCCAGCAGCAGCTGGGGCGGCGCAAATCCGGCCTGCGCTGGCAAAATTGTGACAACGAACCAGAGATCGTGCGTGCGGTAATGACGGAAGCGGGCACTCACCTCGGCCACGCCCTGAGCCAGGTGATGCAGCTGATCAATCCGGCCAGCATCATTATCGATGGGCCGTGGAACGCGCAGCCGGCGTTTGTTCAGGCGGTACAGCAGAGCGCACAGGCAACAACGCTGGCTTTTACCTTTGCTCACACCGCGCTGCACTTCCTGCCACAGCGCATCGATCCGGCGAACGGCTTAGCGCTGGCGGTGGTTGAGCAGTATGAACGACCGACGCATTAAAGGGATCTGCTGCGGTACGGCTGACTGGCGCGCGGCAATTGGGCATAATACGTTGATTCACGGGCCCTCTTTGCGGACAACGCAATGAAAACGCAGCGCATTACTCTGGATGATATCGCCACGCTGGCGGGCGTCACCAAAATGACGGTGAGCCGCTATTTACGCACGCCGGAAAAGGTCAAAAGCGAAACGGCGCAGAAGATTGCCAGCGTGATCGCAGAAATCGGTTATGTTGCAGAGCATCACGGCACAACCGCCGCCAGACAGAGCCCGCCGCGCATCGGCGTGTTAATCCCCTCCTTTAATAATCAAATTTTTGCCGATCTGCTGGCCGGTATCGAGTCGGTGACGGGCGCGCACGGCTACCAAACGCTGGTGGTGAATTACGACTACAACGCGCAGCGCGAAGAGGAGCAGATCGCCACCGTACTGGCATGTGATATTAAAGGGCTGATCCTGACCGAATCGGTGCACACCGTACGTGCGGAGAAGTACCTGAATGCCGCGAACATCCCGGTGGCGGAAGTGATGGGAATGACTGACGCGCGTGGACGCATCAATGTCGGTTTTGATAACTATCGCGCGGGCTATGACATGACAGCGATGCTGCTGGCGAGCGGTAAGCAGCGCGTTATCTATTTCGGCGCGATGTCCGATCATCGCGACGAGCAGCGTTATGCCGGCTACTGCGCGGCGGTAGACGCGGCTGGATTGCCCGCAGGGCGTATCGTGCCGAATAAGGTTTCATCGGTATCGATTGGCACCGGCATGATGACGCTGGCGCGCCAGCTCTACCCGCAAATGGATGCGATTCTGTGCACCAATGATGATTTAGCGGTGGGCGTACTGCAGGAGTGCCAGGCGGCAGGGATTGCGGTGCCACACGCGCTGGCGATTGCCGGTTTTCATGGCCTGGATATTGGTCAGGCGACCACGCCACGGCTGGCCAGCGTAATCACACCGCGTTTTGAGATGGGCAAAGTTGCTACGGAGATCATCCTGAAAAAAATCTGTCAGCAGCCGACCATCGAGCAGGTTAACCTGCATTATCGCCTGTCGATGGGCGCAACCATCTGACACTTCTGTTTCTGAAAAGTCGCCCCGCAGGGCGACCTGATCATTCAATCGCGCGCTACGCTGGGCACAATCGGTGGCTGGGCATGGTGGGCGCGCTTGAGGAAGCGGCTCTCCAGCAGATGCCATGAGAGATACGCCAGCACCAGCGTCAGCACAATCACCATCAGCACGCCGAGCCAGGCATTGGTATCAAACACGCCGAAATGCTGCAGGACCTGAATAATCGGCCAGTGATACAAATACATGCCGTAAGAGAGGTCACCGTACTGGCTGATTTTGATCTCTTTGCACAGGCTGGTGCAGAACAGAATCACCACGGATGAAAACGCCACCGGCTCAACGATAAACGCATAATCCGTGCTCTTAAACAGCAGGAACACCACCAGGGAAACGATGGTGATCTCCTTCAGACGGTCGAATGCAGGCTTATGTACCGCCAGCAGGCTGCCGAAGAAGAAGTAGGAGGAGAGCGCAACAAACTGCTTCGCCAGCGTATCGGCCTTTGGCCCACTGTAAATAGAGGTGAAGTAGAAGAACCACGCGCAGGAGATAACAAAAATTGCCCCCCACACTTTCATCGGACTTCTCTTCAGCAGCGGCACAATAAAGGGCAGCAGCACATAGAGCGTCAGCTCCGCCTTGATAGTCCACAGCGAACCATCCAGCGGCTGGTTAGGATTGTGCGTAAATACGCCAGGCAGCGAAGGCTGAATGAAGTTCAGGAAGGTAAAATTGGCAACCAGATATTTCAGCGTCTCTTTATTTTTCAGGAAATCCATCAGCGGCAGCGTGGTGAGACAGAGGCCAATGGTGAAACACATCAGGATGACAAATATATAAGCCGGTAAAATACGTTGTGCACGCTTAATAAAATAGGATGTAAGCGATTTACTTCTTAAGTAACTTTTTGCAATAAGGAATCCACTTATTGCGAAAAATCCTTTTACGGCAAAATCACTATTTAAAAAATGCGCAAGGAAGCGGATATCTGCGTTTCTCGTGACCTCAGCGGAATGCACCAGCATTACGATAAAGGCAAGCGAGAACCTTACAATGTCAAAGTTATTTTTTTCATTCATGTCAGCATTCTTTCATTAAGTGACGTCGCGCCATAGAAAGTCATGAAAGACTTCGTGTGGATTATTAAGAACAATCTTACTGCCGGATGTCCGCGCAGCGAACGGTGTCTATTAGAGGTTTAAAAGCTGCAAAAATCAAGCGATCGTCAGGACCAGAGGATGATTCGGAATTTCCCTGGAAAATGTGTTGTCAGGCTTATAAATCGAAAAAAACGCCAGCGCTGTAGCTGGCGTTTTAACCGGACCTATTTGAACAGCTGGAAAGTACGTGAAACTTCGTAGCCGACAATCGACTGTTTGCTGGATATGGTGTTGTAGTAGAGATAGTACAGCACCATCAGAATGGTGACAGCGGTGGCCGCCACCTTCATCAGCTTTTTGGTTTCCCAGATACACAGCGAAATAAGCACCGGCTCAACCTGCAGCAGGTAGTTCGCCAGACGACCACCTGAAGCGTAATCCTGCAGCGCCATCCTCAGCCCACTACCAATGGCAAAAGTGATCACCAGAATGTAATAAGTATTAAACTTTTCCGCATCGAAGTTCTTAATTTTGTCGCTCAGCAGCATATAGCTGAAGATAAAGACGAAGCCGATATTCTTCAGGTTAGAGAGCGTCAGGATGCCCTGCTCCTGGCGTGAGTCAACATCGGCATAGCCCATTGCCCTGTCGCCCAGTGAACCAAGATGGCTGGAGAGCGCAGTGATCAGAGCTGAACTGCCCATAAACGCCAGCGGCAGGCTGGCCACCACGATAGCAATCGGGATGTACTTATTTTTTCGGACGATCATCGCCAGCGGAATCAGAATTGAAACGATGGCGGTGGCGTGGCTGATAAAGGACAGGATAAACGTGGTGAACATGCCCGATTTGCTGCGGCGCGACATGTGATACACAAAGCCCATCAGGAACGCAGAGCACAAGCCAAAGCGGATCTGGTTCATGTCTTTGTTGATAAACAGGTGCGCCGAGTAGACCGCCAGTGCCACCAGTGGCAGCGGCGTGAGCTTACGGAAATAGTGCGCGTTAACGCCAACGGCAATGACCGCAAAGACGAACAGGAAGATATCCGGATTCGCAGTGAATATGCGCGTGGCACCGGCGATCGCATAAATCATCGGTTCATAACGAAACTCGATAACGGCGCGCCAGAAACCTTCGATGATAATTTTATCGATAAACTGTGCATAAAAATCGCGATACTGGAAGTCATCGAGGCCGGTTCCCAGGCCACGAATACCGCAGAAAGTAATAAGTACTATTACGGCAACAAAATAAAGCCATGTCCTGATTTGTGCTGTGTTTTCATTTTTACTTAACATGATTTCGACAATAGCGACGAAAGTCAGGCTAAGACTTATGATCCAGTAAATTCCCATGGTCACAGATTCTTATAGTTTAAAATTCACTTATAACATACGGCCTTGTTAACGTAAACATGAGAAAAGTCTAATTTTTACTGGCCCGGTATTATATTGACTGCGATTCCTTATTATTATTTGCTACTGTTAAGGACAATTGTTATTTAACTGCTTTTTTTCGATATCTCGTGGGTAAGTGTACCGTGGCCAGAAAAATCTTTTGCGTAAGATTTGGCTTTTGTCGCTGTTTTTACTCAGGAACTGGAGTGCGTGTGATGTGTTTTCCGCGTTTTGTTGCCCTGCTGGTTGCGCTATGGCTACCGGTTGCCTTTGCCAATCAGGAAATTCCGATCTGGCCACAAGAAATGTCAGGAAATAATAAATTTATTAACTTTAGTAAGAACCCGGCGGTAAATAACCGGGCCGTCACAAATGTTGATTCACCAGAAATGATTTATGTTCCGGCCGCCGGTAAAAATAATCATTCGGCGGTGCTAATCATTCCCGGCGGGGGTTTTTCTTATATTATGAAAGACCGTGAAGGGCTGGATGTGGCGAAGGTGCTTAGTCAGCATGGCTATGCGTCATTTGTTTTACTTTATCGCCTGCCGCACGGCGGCACTGATGAAAACCGCACTCACGCCTTTGCCGATGTGCAGCGCGCCATGCGTCTGATCCGTGCCGATGCCGCCCGCTACAAGGTTGAGCCCGATCGCATCGGCGTGATGGGCTTTTCCGCTGGCGCTTTCCTGGCAGCCAATCTGAGTAACAATCCGGATGAAACAAACTACGCACCGGCTGATGCGCAGGATGCGGTTTCGGCCCGGCCGGATTTCAGTGCGCTTATCTATCCGGTGGTGTCGCTAAAGGACGGCGTAACGCATCCCGGCACCCGTGCGGCGCTGTACGGTAAATCGGTCAGTGCGCAGGTTATTGCGCAGAACTCCCAGGAAGACCGCGTTAGCGCGAAAACGCCGCCCACTTTCCTGGTACAGGCGCTGAATGACGGGACGGCTTCGCCGCAAAACACGCTGCGCATGTTTGAAGCGCTACGTAAACAGAAGGTGAAGGTTGAGATGCACCTGTTCCAGCAGGGCGGTCACGGGTTTGGTACCGGTATCCAGCAAAACATCCCGGCAAAGAACTGGCTAACATTATTCAGCGACTGGCAAAGCAGCCTGGTGAAGCAGGGTTAAAGGAACGCGCGTCACCGGCCGTTCATTATCCCTGTCCCTCTCTTGCGACACTGCCGCTGACGGTGTTTGTGCCGGGCATGGCGGCGTACATTTTGCCGTTCGGCGCGCTGGCTCGCCGACGCGGGCGCCGCACGGCCTTTATGTTCGGCACGGGTGCAGGTGTGCTGACAGACCTGCTGGCCGCTGTGGCGGCGATCGGTCAGCTCACTCTCTCTGTTCTGCCTCGCGGCCGTTTTGGGCGGCGCCGTGGCTTATAGGGTGATGAATTTCCTGATGACGGCAGCGCCGCTGTCGATGCTGATGAGTAAGCAACGCGTTGCCGGCGATCTGCCCGGATAATTGTTGCCGCAGCTGCGGTTTGCTACAGTGGCGTGAATTTCAGAGGAAACCTTCATGCCACGTGACAACCGCATGTCCCGCTCGCTGCACGCGCTTATCCACCTTGATCGCCACGTTAAGCGCGCGACCTCAGAGGCGCTGGCGAAAATGTTATGCACTAACCCGGTGGTCGTGCGGCGCATGATGTCGGGCCTGCGTGATAAGGGCTATCTGGTGTCGGAGAAAGGTCACGGCGGCGGCTGGGAGCTGAGCACCAGTCTGCGCGACATCACTCTGTTTGATGTTTATCAGGCGATTGGCTCGCCAGCGCTGTTCAGCATCGGTCCCGCAGCAGAACCTTCGCCCTGCCTGGTAGAGCACGCGGTGGATGCGCGGCTCGATCAGGCACTCAATGAGGCTGAAGCGCTGCTGCTTCAGCGCTTCAGCCAGATTACCGTGGCGGATATCGCCGACGATTACCTGCAAAAGATGGCCCACCTCGGTCTGAATCCGGAAACCTTGCCGGGCTGTAGCGAATAGCGGCCTCAATCCTGCTTCTGCAGAGTAATCTGCGCGTTGTGCTTCATCACGTGCGTGGTGACCGCCGCCTGAAACACCTTAAACAGCAACCCATTGATAAAGGTGGTAATGGTCAGGGTGATGAACGCGGTCATCACCCAGTCGATCACCGTGATGCCGCTGTGCAGCAGGTACGGGCGATAGATCAGCATGCCCGCAAAAACCACCCAATGGCTCAGGCAGTAGAAGCAGTGAAATAAATGTCCCACCATCGGGTGGAGCCTGGCGGTCCAGGCACGCAGGCCGGCAAACAGCTCGGTTTGCGTCAGGGTCATGGAGATGCTGGCGGAAGCCAGCGCAATGCTCAGACAGATCCAGACATCCGGCGTTATTAGCGAATTCATGGTTATTGCTCCTCAATGGGTGTATTCATGTAACTTACAATATTACATGATATGACCGCAAGCGACCGATACGACATGCTGAGTGGCAGCGCATAAATTGGCGAGTTATCGCTATTTATTGGCTTTTAGCAGGGACATAGCCAATGCTGCGCTTTTTATAATCCAGCATCAGTGGCACGCACGGCATCAGGAGGAACGATGGATATACATGCAGCCTTTATGCATCAGCTGATGATGTGGATTGAGGCGAACATTGAACAAAAGCTGATTCTGGAAACGGTGGCGCGACGCGCCGGATATTCGCAATGGCACCTGCAGCGGCTGTTTCGCAGCTATACCGGCGTGGCGCTCGGCACCTATATCCGCGAGCGCAAACTCACTGCCTCGGTGATTACATTGCTGAACAGCAATACCTCGCTGATGCAGATTGCGCTGCAGTTTGGCTTTGATTCACAACAGACCTACTGCCGCACGTTCCGGCGCGTTTTCGATCTGCCGCCAGGCGCGTTTCGTCGCAAGTATCAGCACAGCCTGCCGCCTATTGATGGCCCGGCGAGTCTGCTGCTACTGCATCCGCCGCGTCGGCTGTCACAGTAAAATATTTGCCTGGCGTAGAGCCGAATGCCGCCCGGAAGGCGCTGATGTAGCTGCTTACGCTATCAAAGCCGACCTGCCAGGCTACCTGCTGCACGCTTTTGCCCGCCGCCAGCGCCTCCAGCGACTTCAGCAGCCGCGACATCTGCCGATATTTGCTCAGGCTCATACCGGTGGCGATCGACCAGTGGCGGCTCAGGCTACGCGGGCTCAGGCCGGCCCAGCGCGCCAGTTCTGGCCCGGTACGCGCATCAGAGGGATCATCCATCAGTAAACAGGCGATCTGGCGCAAACGTGGCTCTTCCGGCAGCGGCAACGTCAATGCCTGCTGGGTCGATTCGTACAGCTCGTCGAGAAAGACCTGGCCGAGACGATGATAACGTTCGCTGCTCCAGCAGTCGGGATCGAGCGTCGCCAGCCGTTCAGCCAGCGGCTCCAGTACGTCCGGACATGAGAGCAGAACCGGGCGATCCGGCAGCGGCGCTGCCAGCGCTTCGTCTATTAATACCGTCCAGCCCAGTACGCGGCCCGGCCCGACAATAGCGTGTTCAAACCACGGCGGAATCCAGCCCACCAGGCGCGGCGGGTTGGCAAATATGCCCGACGGCGTATTCACCGTCATCAAACCTTGCTTCAGGCAGTAGAGCTGGCCCGCGGCGTGGCGATGCGTGCGACGCTCACCGTTCAGCCCTTTGGATAACGCCACGGCAATCACTTTTGGGGCATCAGGGGCCATTAAGCGGTGGCGCAAGGCATCTCTACGGGCATCGCCAGAGAAGGGAATGTTATCGGAGGGATGGATGAGCATAGAGACATTCCACGTTGATGGCGGATTGCGGTTTACTCAAGCCGGGCGAGGATCTTCTCGAGCAACGCATCGGCCTGATGGTGTCGCAGGTAAGTACTGACCTGCCGTGCCCACGCATCGCCGTTGCCTAATACCGCGCGGCTGTGCGTGGATACATAGTGATACCGCGTATCATAGAGATCAATCAACGTCTGGTTGATGCCATCAATTTTACCATGCGGATTTTTCCTCAGCTGTGCTTCCAGCGCCTGCGTGATCTTCGCCTCGTGCGCTGCTGTAGGGGCGATGACTCTTTCACTGAGTTCGCTGAGCACCACAAATTGCGGAGCAATCTGCTCTTCAATCGCGGCCTGTAATCGGTAGTGACCATCAAGAATAACAAACGACGCGAGCCCGGCAACATGCCACACCAGAATGGGCGGCAGGGTGCCTTCACGACACTTCTTGCGCCACCATTTTAAACGCCCGGAATCAGGCTCGATGGCGTAGCGCGGCAACAATTGATCGCCGCCAAACCACCAGTCGACGAAAGTCACGTATTCAGGCTGGCGCAGATCGGGAAAATCCTCACCGTATAGCCTCCAGTTAAAAGCCAGATTGCCGCGACTGTCAGGAGACTGGAAGCGCCAGTCCGTGATGGCTTGCAGTGGTGAGTTCGCGTGTGCCGCTGTGGGTTTCGCCGGCAGCATCGGCCTGAGCAGGCAGCGCTGGCCGGGCAGCAAGGGATGCCCGGTATCGGTTAACCGGCGAGCAAAGTAGCGGCACCATTCGCGTTCCCTGTCGTGCGGTGCTTTACGGCAAAGATGCTCTATGTCCTGAGAGGTGATCGGCGGTAACAGGTTGTGCTGGTGTTTATGGTCAGCGTTAAACACCAGCCAGACGCCTGAGTGATCGAGCAGGGTGGTCGCCCAGAAGAGAGGCTCATCCTGCAGATATAACGCCATCCGGCCGTGATGGCCGCTGCGCATTTCCAGCGTGGTTGCCGCCGAAGGCGATGCGGCGGCGTGAAGCGCCAGGCCCTGCCAGCGATCATCGCGGTCGTGAAAATCCTTCCACCAGTGCTGCGTCATCGCGTTTCCTCTCCGTGTGAGATGGGTTAGTCAGAGGGGAGTTTAACGAATAAAGTCAGGGGAGTGCAGGGAGATAAGTGGCGGAAGATCACAGGAGTCGAACCTGCCCGGGACCGCTGGCGGCCCCAACCGGATTTGAAATCCGGCCGCCTCACCGGAGACGACGATCTTCCTTTGAAGATGCCGCGCAGTATAGCGGCAAATCACCGTAAAATCTTGATCTCAAGTGTAGGTTACTGCACGTTCTCGCCGTGATGCTGGCGATACTCCTTCGGCGTGGTCAGGTAGCTTTTCTTAAACACCGAATAGAAGTATTGCAGTGAAGGATAGCCGCACATCTGCGAAATCTCATTGATATTCAGTGAAGAGCAGGCCAGCAGTTCGCGCGCCTTCTCCAGTTTTTCGCGGTGGATCATGGCATGAATGGTGTCACCGGTTTCGTCGCGGAAGCGCTTCTCCAGGTTGGAGCGGGACATCCCGATTGCATCCAGCACCTGCTCAACCTTGATGCCTTTACAGGCGTTAAAGCGGATGTAATGCATCGCCTGAATCACCGCCGGGTCGCGTAGCGAGCGGAAATCGGTTGAGCGGCGGGCAATTACTTTGACGGGCGGCACCAGAATGCGCTGCAGCGGTAAGGTTTGCTGATCCAGCAGGCGATGCAGCAGCTTGGCGGCCTGATAACCCATCTGGCGCGTACCCTGCGCCACGGAGGAGAGCGCCACGCGGGAGAGATAGCGTGTCAGCTCTTCATTATCGATACCAATTACGCTGAGCTTCTCCGGTACCGGGATTTTCAGGTGTTCGCACGCCTGCAGCAAATGGCGCGCGCGGGCATCGGTGACGGCAATAATGCCGGTTTGTGGCGGCAGCGTTTGCAGCCAGTCGGCCAGCCGGTTTTGCGCGTGCTGCCAGTTCTCCGGTGCAGTTTCCATGCCCTGATACACCACGCCCTGATAGCGCTCCCGCATCACCAACTGGCGAAAAGCGTGCTCGCGCTCCTGCGCCCAGCGTTTCCCGCTGGCGGCGGGCAGGCCATAAAACGCAAAACGGTTAATGCCTTTCTCTTTCAGATGCAGGAAAGCACTCTCGACCAGCGCTGCATTATCGGTGGCGATATAGTGCACCGGTGGATAGTCCTGCTCATGGTGATAAGAGCCGCCGACGCCGACAATCGGCACCGGTACTTTACTCAGCAAGCGCTCAATCGAACCATCGTCATAATCGGCGATCACGCCGTCACCGAGCCATTCGCGGATATTCTCTATGCGGCAGCGGAAATCCTCTTCAATGAAGATATCCCAGTCAGTTTGCGAAGCCTGCAAATATTCGCCAACGCCCTCTACCACCTGGCGATCGTAGACTTTGTTGGCATTGAACAGCAGCGTAATGCGGTAACGTTTTTCATGCATAGTGGCGCGCTCCGTTAAACCTTTTGCGCATTGCATAGCATGGCGGAAAAGGCGGCAGAAATTGTTTGCGCCACTTTGTGATCGGCCACGCGGTTATACCCGACGACGCGTCGCCGTATCCATCCACACCGCCAGCAGCAAAATGGTTCCTTTAACGATGTACTGCCAGAAGGTCGGTACATCCATCATGCTCATGCCGTTATCCAGCGAAGCCATGATAAACGCGCCCAGCACCGCGCCTGCCACTGAACCAACGCCGCCCGCCAGGCTGGTGCCGCCGATGACGCAGGCGGCAATGGCGTCCAGCTCAGCGATGTTACCCGCCGAGGGTGAACCCGCGCCGAGACGGGAACTCAGGATCAGCCCGGCGATCGCCACCATTACGCCGTTGATGGCGAACACTGCCAGCTTGGTTCGCGCCACGTTTATCCCTGAAAGGCGTGCTGCATCAAGGTTACCGCCGATGGCGTAGATGCGCCGTCCAAAGGCGGTGCGGGTCGCGATAAACATACCCCCAAGCAGCAGCAGCGCCAGCAGCAGAACCGGCGTAGGCACGCCGCGATAATCGTTCAGCAGCCAGATAGCCCCCAGCACCAGCACGGCGGTGATAGCCTGCCGTGCGACCGTACTGCTGACGGCAGCCTGCGACAAGCCCAGCTGCTGACGGCGGCGAACCAGGCGCCATTGCCAGACGATAAACAGCGCCAGGCCGGCGATGCCGAAACCAAATCCAACCCCGCCAGGCAGATAGCTTTGGCCAATCTGCGACATGGCTGGCGTAGTCGGTGCCACCGTCGTGCCGTCAGTGATACCCACCAGAATGCCGCGGAACGCCAGCATGCCCGCCAGCGTAACGATAAAGGAGGGCACTTTGCGGTACGCCACCCACCAGCCATTCCAGGTCCCCAGCAGCAGGCCCAGCACCAGCGTCACCACGATCGTCAGCGGCAGCGGCCAACCGAGCCAGACATCAAAAATTGCTGCTGCGCCGCCCAGCAGGCCCATCATTGAGCCGACGGAGAGATCGATCTCCGCCGAGATAATGACAAACACCATACCGACCGCGAGAATGCCGGTGATTGCCGTCTGGCGCAGCAGGTTCGAGACATTACGCGGGCTGAGCCACGCACCATCGGTGGTCCAGGTAAAGAACAGGGCAAGTAGCACAATCGCCCCCAGCATCACCAGCACTTGCAGGTTGATGCGGGGAAACTTGCCTGGCGATGGCTTGCCCGGCGTACCGGGCAGGCTTTGGGTACTTTCGGTTTTAAGCATAATGTTCGCTCCGCAGGGCAGCTTCCATGACCTGCTCCTGAGTCAGGTTATCGTTAATCAGATCGGCTTTGATTTGCCCTTCATGCATCACTAACACGCGATCGCTCAGGCCCAGCACTTCAGGCAGTTCGGATGAGATGACGATCACCGCGATGCCCTGCTGCACCAGTGCGTTGATCAGCAGATAAATCTCCTGGCGAGCCCCGACATCAATGCCGCGCGTGGGTTCGTCGAGGATGAGGATTTGCGGGTTAAGCAGCAGACACTTCGCCAGAATCGCTTTTTGCTGATTCCCGCCGCTCAGCCGGCCAATCGCCAGCTCGGGGGAGGAAGTTTTAACGCGCAGGCGGCGTATGGCATCGTTGATGGCGTGCTGCTCCTGTGCGTCGTCCAGCATGGAGAGGCGGTGGGTGTAGCGATCGAGCGCGGCCAGCGTGATGTTTTTGCCTACGCTCATCAGCGGCACGATGCCATCTCTCTTGCGGTCTTCAGGCACCATCGCGATACCGTGGGCAATCGCTGCCCGGCAATCCGCAATCTGCACTGCCTGGCCGTTGATCCAGATATCGCCCTGCCAGCGGCCGGGCCAGACGCCCGAGAGACACTGCACCGTTTCCGTTCGTCCGGCGCCGACCAGCCCGGCAATACCGAGAATCTCGCCGCGCTTCAGGCTGAACGACACATTATTTACCCGGCGCACATGGCGATTGACCGGATGCCAGGCCGTAAGGTTTTCGACTTTCAGCACCGTCTCGCCAATCTCATGCGGCTGATGCGGATAGAGCGCAGTCAGTTCACGGCCCACCATCATGGTGATGATGTCATCCTCGTTCAGTCCGGCAGCCGGGCGCGTGGCAATATGCTGCCCATCGCGAATCACACAGATCGTGTCGGAGATGGCTTTTACTTCGTTGAGCTTGTGCGAGATGTAGATGCAGGCGATACCGTGTTCGCGCAGATTGGTGATGATGCTCAGCAGCACCTCAGTCTCCTGCCCGGTAAGCGACGAAGTGGGTTCATCCAGAATCAGTATCCGCACCTGCTTGTTCAGCGCCCGTGCGATCTCCACCAGCTGCTGCTGCCCTAAGCCAAGCTCGCCCACGCGGGTATCAGGCCGTACGTTAAGCCTGACCCGCTCCAGCAACTGCTGGCAGCGCAGCGTCATGGTCTCATCATCCACCAGGCCAAAGCGGCCCAGTTCGGCACCGAGAAAAATGTTCTCCATCACCGTGAGCTGCCGCACCAGCGCCAGCTCCTGGTGAATAATCACGATCCCTTTGCGCTCCATATCACGGATGGTCTGCGCCTGGAGACGTTCGCCAGCAAAGCGGATCTCGCCCTCAAATTCACCGTGCGGATAGAGTCCGCACAGGATTTTCATCAGCGTCGATTTGCCTGAACCATTTTCGCCGCACAGCGACAGCACTTCACCGGCTTCCAGCCGCAGGCTCACGTCATCCAGCGCTTTCACCGCGCCGAAACGCTTGGTGATGTTATTCATTTCCAGCAGCATCGGTGTGCTCCTGCGCGTGGTGGCGCTTAGAGGTCGCTCTGTTTATGGAAACCGTCTTTCACTACGGTGCTTTCGATGTTGTCCTTGTTTACCGGGATCGGCTTCAGCAGGCGCGACGGCACATCTTTCAGGCCGTTATTGAGTTTGCTGTTGCTGGCCGGCGTTTGACCCTCCCCCAGCTCAACCGCGATCTTCGCTGCTTCGGTGGCGAGTTCGGTTATCGGTTTGTAGACCGTCATGGTCTGCGTGCCGCTCATGATGCGCTTGATGGCGGCGAGGTCTGCGTCCTGGCCGGAGATGGCGACTTTACCCGCCAGCCCCTGCGCGCTCAGGGCCTGAATAGCGCCGCCGGCAGTCGCATCGTTTGAGGCAACCACGGCGTCAATATGGTTGCTGTTCGCCGTGAGGGCGTTCTCCATAATTTTTAACGCGTTTTCCGGTAGCCAGGCATCAACCCACTGATCGCCGACCACTTTAATCGCGCCGTTATCAATGTAGGGCTTAAGCACCTTCATCTGGCCCGCACGGAACAGGCGGGCATTATTATCAACCGGCGATCCGCCCATTAAAAAGTAGTTACCTTTAGGTACCTGCTTAACAATACTTTCTGCCTGCAGTTCACCGACTTTTTCATTATCAAAAGAGATATAAAAATCGATATCGGCATTATTTATCATACGGTCATAGGCCAGCACTTTAATGCCTTCACGTTTCGCTTCTGCAACCACGTTACTCAATACCTGACCGTTGTAAGGAATGATGACCAGCACATCGACGCCGCGGTTGATCATATTTTCAATCTGTGAGATTTGCGTCTCTTCATTGCCATTGGCGGACTGAACAAATACTTTCGCGCCTGATGCTTCCGCCTGCTTAACAAAAATGTCGCGGTCCTTCTGCCAGCGCTCCAGACGTAAATCATCGATCGCCATACCGATTTTCACTTCTTTCGCCAGACTGGCATGGCTGAACAGGGCCAGCGCAGCACTGAGTGCTAACAGCGTGATTTTCATTTTCATCATGGTCATCCTGTAGGTTGAGGCTATTGTCGTTGTAAGGCTATGCACCAGGCGGATAAATTGTTGACCTGACTCTGCGCCAACATCAATTACTGATTTTTATCCTGCTATTACGTTTTTTTGTTTATTTATGATTCTTTGAGCGCGATCGATATTTTCAGTTGCGATAAATCATCGGTTGCAATTCCTGTGCGTCTCAGTACGCAATGAAATTTATTACAGCGTTTTGCGAGTGGGCGCACAAATAATAATTATCTTACGTTGAGTGTGAAATATCGTAATTGAGCCGGACGCCAGCGCATCCGCAAAATAACGCTTCACTGCTGACCATCCAGGTCTGATGCTAAGGAGCAAAACATGCACGCTTATTTCGACCAGCTTGAGCGCGTTCGCTATGAAGGGGCCAAAACCACGAATGCACTGGCGTTTCGTCACTACAATCCGGAAGAGGTGATTCTGGGGAAAACCATGGCGGAGCACTTGCGCTTTGCTGCCTGCTACTGGCACACCTTCTGCTGGAACGGTGCGGATATGTTTGGCGTTGGCGCGTTTGATCGCCCCTGGCAGAAAAACGGCGATGCACTCCAGCTGGCGAAGCAGAAAGCGGATGTAGCTTTTGAATTTTTCTACAAGCTGAACGTGCCCTATTACTGCTTCCATGATGTGGATGTCTCGCCGGAGGGCGATTCGCTGCACAGCTATCGGGAGAACCTGGCTGTCATGACCGATAAGCTGCTGGAGAAACAGCAGGAGACCGGCGTCAAACTGCTGTGGGGCACGGCCAACTGCTTTACCCATCCGCGCTATGCGGCAGGTGCCGCCACCAGCCCGGACCCGGAGATTTTTGCCTGGGCCGCCAGCCAGGTGTGCAGCGCCATGCAGGCAACGCAGACGCTGGGCGGAGAGAACTACGTGCTGTGGGGCGGCCGGGAGGGTTACGAAACGCTGCTAAATACCGACCTGCGCCAGGAGCGCGAGCAGATCGGCCGCTTCATGCAGATGGTGGTCGAGCATAAGCACAAAATCGGTTTCCAGGGCATGCTGCTGATTGAGCCGAAGCCGCAGGAGCCCACAAAACATCAGTACGATTACGACGTGGCGACGGTGTACGGTTTCCTTAAGCAGTTCGGGCTGGAAAAGGAGATCAAGGTGAACGTGGAGGCCAACCACGCCACGCTGGCGGGGCACTCCTTCCACCATGAAATTGCGACAGCGATTGCGCTGGGCATTTTCGGCTCGGTCGATGCCAACCGCGGGGATAGCCAGTGCGGCTGGGACACCGATCAGTTCCCGAATAGCGTGGAGGAGAACGCGCTGGTCATGTATGAGATCCTCAAGGCCGGCGGCTTCACGACTGGCGGGCTGAACTTTGATGCCAAAGTGCGTCGTCAGAGCACCGATAAATACGATCTGTTCTATGGTCATATCGGCGCGATGGATACCCTGGCGCTGGCGCTGAAAGTGGCGGCGCGCATTGTCAGCGAAGGCGAGCTGGATAAGCGTGTGGCGCAGCGCTATAGCGGCTGGAATGGTGAGTTCGGCCAGCAAATTCTGAAAGGCGAGTTTTCACTTGCCTCGCTGGCAGCGCATGCTCAGCAGCAGCAGCTCAATCCGCAGCACCATAGCGGACGCCAGGAGCAGCTGGAAAATCTGGTTAATCACTATCTGTACGACTTTTAACCCATCAGGAGCATGGCATGGTTATCGGGATTGATTTGGGCACCTCCGGCGTAAAAGTGGTGCTGCTGGATGCGCACGGGCATGTGAAAGCCAGTACCAGCGCACCGCTTCAGGTGTCACGTCCGCAGCCGTTATGGAGCGAGCAGGACCCGGAAAGCTGGTGGCAGGCTACCGATAACGCCATGCAGGCGCTGGCGCAGCAACACGATCTGAGCGCGGTGAAAGCGCTGGGGTTGAGTGGGCAGATGCACGGTGCCACCCTGCTGGACGATCGTCACTGCGTGCTACGTCCGGCCATTTTATGGAACGATGGACGCAGCGAAGCGCAGTGCCGTGAGCTGGAAACGCGCGTACCTGATTCACGGCAGATTACCGGCAATCTGATGATGCCGGGCTTTACCGCACCCAAACTGCTGTGGGTAAAACAGCATGAGCCTGACGTGTTTGCGCAGGTGGCAAAAGTATTGCTGCCGAAAGATTACCTGCGCTGGCGCATGAGCGGTGATTTCGCCACTGATATGTCGGACGCGGCCGGAACAATGTGGCTGGATGTGGCGCAGCGCGACTGGAGCGATACCATGCTGGACGCCTGCGGGCTGGCACGCCGGCACATGCCACAACTGTTTGAAGGCAGTGAGATCACGGGGACGCTGCAGCCGGATATCGCCGCGCGCTGGGGCATGCAGCCCGTGCCGCTGGTGGCAGGCGGTGGCGACAACGCCGCAGGCGCGGTTGGGGTAGGGATGGTTGAACCGGGCCAGGGCATGTTGTCGCTGGGCACTTCAGGCGTCTATTTCCTGGTCAGCGAAGGCTATCTCAGTAATCCGCAGCGCGCGGTGCACAGTTTCTGTCATGCGCTGCCGCAGCGCTGGCATCTGATGTCAGTGATGCTCAGCGCGGCCTCTTGCCTTGACTGGGCCGCCGCCCTGACCGGCTGCGACGATGTGCCGCACCTGCTGGCGGAAGCGGAAAAAGCGCGGGCGGATGCAGCACCCGTCTGGTTTTTGCCCTATCTCTCCGGCGAACGCACACCGCACAACAACCCGCAGGCGCAGGGCGCGTTTTTTGGCCTGACGCACCAGCATGGCCGGCCCGAGCTGGCGCGTGCGGTGCTTGAGGGCGTCGGTTTTGCCCTGGCGGAGGGGATGGATGCGGTGCATGAGTGCGGTGTACAACCTGACACCGTCATGCTGATCGGCGGTGGCGCGCGCAGTGCCTGTTGGCGCCAGATGCTGGCGGACATCAGCGGATTAACCCTTGATTACAGTCACGGCGGCGAAGTGGGCCCGGCGCTGGGCGCGGCAAGGTTGGCGCAGCAGGCGATTGATCCCGCCAGCGCATGGCCGACGCCGGAGCGGGTGCAGCGTCATCAGCCGGACGCGACGCGGCATCAGGCGTATCAGCCACGGCGGGAAACCTTTGCGCGTCTCTATCAGCAGTTGCTGCCGCTGATGTCCTGATTTGGCTGGCTGATGGCCGGATGAGGGCGTAAAGGTGCCTGTTTCTGGGGTAAGATGGCGCGAAGCCGTTTAAGGTAAGCGCTGTAAACCGCCTCTTTCGCAGGAGCCCGACATGCCCCAGTCCGTCTATTTCCTCGTCTTGCCCGGCGTGATGGCGCTGGATCTCACCGGCCCGGCGGAGACGCTGCAGCTGGCCGGCGGGCACTTTGCCCTGCACTACATCGGTCCGCAGCCGCAGGTGCGCTGCTCTACCGGCATGACCCTCGCGGATATTGCGCCGCTGCCTGAGCATCTGCCTGACAACAGTCTGCTGGTGGTGCCGGGCGTGTTTGACTCGCGCGTCTGGTTTGATACCGGGGCGGCCGCTACGGCGCGCGTCTGGCTGCGCCAGCAACACTACGCTATTCATTCGCAGCGCATTACGCTGGTGTGCATCTGCTCGGGTACGCTGCTCTCCGCACAGGCGGGATTGCTGGATGGCGTTGCCTGCACCACGCACCACGATGTACTGCCGCGTCTCAAAGCGGCGGCGCCCGCGGCGATTGTGAAAGATAATCGTGTTTTCGTAGAAGATCGCGGTATCTGGACCAGCGCAGGTATCACCGCCGGCATCGATCTGGCGCTGCATCTGATCAATCGCCTGTGCGGATCGCGTCAGGCGTTAACGGTGGCGCGGGAGATGGTGGTGTGGTTCCGCCGATCCGGCGACGATCCGCAGCTGTCGCCATGGTTGCGCTATCGTAATCACCTGCATCCCGCCATTCATCGGGCTCAGGATGCGATGATTGCGCATCCTGAACATGACTGGTCCCTCACTGCGCTGGCGGAGCGGGCGCACGTTAGCGAACGCCATCTCACACGGCTGTTCCGTCAGCATCTTGGCATCAGCGTACGTGAATACCATGAGCAGCTGCGGCTGGTGATTGCACGTCAGCGCCAGCAACAGGGGGAAGCGGCAGAGAAGGCGGCACTGGCGGCCGGCTTCTCTTCGGCGCGCCAGCTACGCCGGGCGCGTCAGCGCTGGGACGATCAGCTCACCAGATGATGCTTATCCACCCGTTTTAAAATCACTGCCAGCAGTAAACTGCCCGCCAGCGTCACGCCGAATACCCATGGCAGATCCAGCCACGGACGCGACATGTCGTCGTAGTGATGCGTGCGCAGATAGTGGATAAACAGCGCGTGGAAACCATAGATGGGCAGGGAGTAGCGTGAAATTGTCGCCAGTGCGGGGAGCGGGCGGTGATTAAGCACATTTTTACTGAGCACCAGCAGGCTGATCGCCGCGATGAACACCAGCGGGCCGCAGTAGAGATACCAGGTATCGTTGAAAGCACCGTTGATTTTCAGCAGCTGTTTTGTACCCAGCGCAATGCCCGCTACGCAGGCGATAAAGCCAAAACCAGCCAGCCAGCTAACGCCGCGTTTATCAGTATCCATGCAGCCAATCGCGCGGCCCAGCAGCGCATACAGCAGGTAATAGATCGTGTCGCCGCTAACATACAGGTTCACCGGCAGCCAGTGAAAGGGCCCCAGCGACTGGCTGACGGTATTGGGGTTGGCGAGCACCGCCAGCACCAGCACCAGCAGCACCACATAGCGCGGCTGCACGCTTTTCACCTGAATCAGCGGTGAAAGCAGGTAGATACCGATAATGGCAAAGAAGAACCACAGGTGGTAGAACACCGGCTTCTGCAGCAGTTTAATCAGCGATCGTCCTTCGCTGATTGGCGTCAGCCAGGTGATATAGGCCAGCGCCACTGCGCTATAGAACAGCAGGCACAGCACAATGCGCAACAGGTGCCGCCCCTGCGCGCTGCGCTCCCCAAAGAACAGATAACCTGAAATCATGAAAAACAGCGGCACACAGACGCGTGAAGCGGAGTTCATGACATTCGTTATATCCCAGGTGATGCCCGTCACTGCCATCGGTCCGGTGATATACCAGGTGGTCGTGTGAATGACGATTACCATCAGGCAGGCAATCGCGCGTAAGTTATCTATCCAGCTAATTTTTTGCGACATGTCTTCCTCGTACGTACTGAGTGCGAAGGAAGCGTAGCTACTGCGTCGCCCGCCAACAACATATCAGCGGGTAATTCAGATCACTCTGTTAAGCGCAGCACAACCGTGCGGCCTGCCGGCAGGATTTCCGGCTGCACAATGCGCGGTCAAAGGGTATACTGTCGCACTCTTTTTTAATCGACCCGTATCGCGTACTCAACATGCAAAAGTTTGATACCAAGACCTTTCAGGGCCTGATCCTGACCTTGCAGGATTACTGGGCGCGCCAGGGCTGCACCATTGTTCAACCGCTGGACATGGAAGTGGGCGCTGGCACTTCACACCCTATGACATGCCTGCGCGCTATCGGGCCTGAGCCAATGGCCAGCGCGTATGTGCAGCCTTCACGCCGTCCAACCGATGGCCGCTACGGTGAAAACCCAAACCGTTTACAGCACTATTACCAGTTCCAGGTGGTGATCAAGCCGAACCCGGACAACCTTCAGGAGCTGTACCTTGGTTCGCTGAAAGAGCTGGGTATCGATCCCACCGTGCACGACATCCGCTTCGTGGAAGATAACTGGGAAAACCCAACGCTGGGTGCCTGGGGATTGGGTTGGGAAGTGTGGCTGAACGGCATGGAAGTGACGCAGTTCACCTATTTCCAGCAGGTTGGCGGCCTTGAGTGCAAGCCGGTCACCGGTGAGATCACCTACGGTCTGGAGCGCCTGGCGATGTATATTCAGGGCGTGGACAGCGTCTACGATCTGACCTGGAGCGACGGTCCGTTTGGTAAAACCACCTACGGCGATGTGTTCCACCAGAACGAAGTGGAGCAATCCACCTACAACTTTGAATATGCAGACGTGGAATTCCTCTTCAGCTGCTTCGAGCAGTATGAGAAGGAGGCGCAGCAGCTGCTGGCGCTGGAAAAACCACTGCCGCTGCCCGCTTATGAACGCATTCTGAAAGCGGCGCACAGCTTTAACCTGCTGGACGCGCGCAAGGCGATCTCGGTGACCGAGCGCCAGCGCTACATTCTGCGTATCCGTACCCTGACGAAAGCCGTGGCTGAAGCCTATTATGCGTCCCGTGAGGCGCTCGGTTTCCCTATGTGCAACCGTAACAAGTAAGAGGCAGCCATGACCGATAAAACTTTCCTGGTGGAAATTGGCACCGAAGAGTTGCCTCCGAAAGCGCTGCGCAGCCTGGCGGAAGCCTTTGCCGCGCACTTTACTGCAGAGCTGGATAGCGCTGGCCTGGCGCACGGCGAGGTGAGCTGGTTTGCTGCTCCGCGCCGTCTGGCACTGAAAGTCGCCGCGCTGGCTGCAGCCCAGCCGGATCGCGAAATTGAAAAACGCGGCCCGGCGATTGCGGCGGCGTTTGATGCAGACGGCAAACCAACCAAAGCGGCTGAAGGCTGGGCGCGCGGTAACGGCATCACCGTTGAGCAGGCAGAACGCCTGAGCACCGATAAAGGTGAATGGCTGGTGCATCGTGCCGCAGTAAAAGGCGAGAGCGCCCAGGTACTGCTGCCTGCGATGGTCGCCACCGCGCTGAGCAAGCTGCCGATTCCAAAACTAATGCGCTGGGGCGCCAGCGACGTGCAGTTTGTCCGTCCGGTGCACACCGTGACGCTGCTGCTGGGCGACGAGCTGATTCCGGCAACCATTCTGGGCATTTCGTCCGATCGCGTCATTCGCGGTCACCGCTTTATGGGCGAGCAGGAATTTGCCCTTGATCACGCAGACCAGTATCCGCAGCTGTTGCTGGAGCGCGGTAAAGTGGTGGCTGATTTCGCGACGCGTAAAGCCAAAATCAAAGCCGATGCGGAAGCCGCGGCGCAGCAGCTGGGCGGTATCGCCGATCTGAGCGACAGCCTGCTGGAAGAGGTCGCCTCGCTGGTAGAGTGGCCGGTGGTGCTCACCGCGAAATTTGAAGAGAAGTTCCTGGCGGTACCGGCAGAAGCACTGGTGTACACCATGAAAGGTGACCAGAAGTACTTCCCGGTGTATGCCGCAGACGGCAAGCTGCTGCCGCACTTCATCTTCGTGACCAACATCGAATCCCGCGATCCGCAGCAGATCATTGCCGGTAACGAGAAGGTGGTGCGTCCGCGCCTGGCCGATGCCGAATTCTTCTTCAACACCGACCGTAAAAAGCGTCTGGAAGATAATCTCCCGCGCCTCGAAACCGTGCTGTTCCAGAAGGAGCTGGGCACGCTGCGTGACAAGACCGATCGCATTCAGGCGCTGGCTGGCTGGATTGCCGCGCAGATTGGTGCGGACGTGAATCACGCTACGCGCGCGGGCTTGCTCTCGAAGTGTGACCTGATGACCAACATGGTGTTTGAGTTTACCGACACCCAGGGCGTGATGGGCATGCACTATGCGCGTCATGATGGCGAAGCTGAGGATGTTGCGGTTGCGCTGAACGAGCAGTATCAGCCGCGCTTTGCCGGCGACGATCTGCCTTCCAGCCCGGTCGCCTGTGCCGTCGCGATTGCTGACAAGATGGATACTCTTGCGGGCATCTTCGGTATTGGCCAGCATCCGAAAGGCGATAAAGATCCGTTCGCGCTGCGCCGTGCTGCGCTGGGCGTACTGCGCATTATCGTTGAGAAGAACCTGCCGCTCGATCTGCAAACCCTGACCGAAGAAGCAGTGCGTCTCTACGGCAGCAAGCTGAGCAATGCGAAGGTGGTTGATGAGGTGATCGACTTTATGCTGGGCCGTTTCCGCGCCTGGTATCAGGAAGAGGGCCACAGCGTCGATACCATCCAGGCGGTACTGGCACGTCGTCCAACCCGTCCGGCCGATTTCGATGCACGCATGAAAGCAGTATCGCACTTCCGTACGCTGGAAGCGGCCTCGTCGCTGGCCGCCGCCAATAAGCGCGTGTCAAACATCCTGGCAAAAGCCACGGAGACCCTGAATGACAGCGTGCAGGCTTCGCTGCTGAAAGAGAACGCCGAGATTCAGCTGGCGACCTTCGTCACGGCGCTCGGCGACAAGCTGCAGCCCTATTTCGCTGAAGGCCGCTATCAGGATGCGCTGGAAGAGCTGGCACAGCTGCGCGAAGCGGTTGATAACTTCTTCGATAACGTGATGGTTAACGCTGACGACGAAGCGGTACGCGTCAACCGCCTGACGCTGCTGGCGCAACTGCGTCAGCTGTTCCTGCAGGTAGCGGATATTTCGCTGCTGCAGTAAGCGATGCGCGGATGTAAACCAGAGCCAAAGGGACGAGAAATCGTCCCTTTTTGCTTTTTAAAGCGAGGTGTCCCAGGTGATATGGGATGAATAATCCTGAGAATGATGCAGAATACGAACAATGATGATCTGCTCAGGTTCAACGCGGTAAATGATGATATGTTCGCTGTGGATGATGGAGTAAAAATCACGGCCATAATCTATGCGGCGTCGTCCCAGGTTATTTACCTGGAGGCTGGAAAATAATGTATTTATTTTCAAGGCATAGCGATCAGCCTGAGGTTCACCAAAGTTCCAGCATCCATAAAGCCAGATGGTCAGCAAGTCTTCACTCGCTCTCGGTGTTATCACTATTTCTTTTTTCATAAATGCCTACCCTGGCTTTCGCTCTCCGTAGAAAATCGTCTACGTCCCAGGGAATGGGTTCTCCACTCTCCATCCCCTCCTTGATCAATTTCCTTAAATTCTCCAGTTTCGACGCCGCCTGCTTTTCGCGCAGCAGGCGCAGGGATTCCCGCACCACTTCGCTTTGCGTCCGGTAGTCACCGGATGCCACCAGAGATTCAACAAACTCTCGCAGTTCATCACCTAAATCGATTGTCATGGTACGTGCCATCGTTGCTCACCAAATGTAAGAGTATTTCTTACATCCTGGCACATTTTTGTACAACGGGGAATGTGCGTTGCAGCGCAGTTACAGCGATAACTGCGAGGCAACGCGAAGGTATTCAGGTGGCAGAAGCGGTGAAGAGACGGTCATCGCGCAGCAGGTGATCGTTACCGCGCCGGCGGGTAAAGCCGCTGCGGTCAAAGAACTCCAGAATCTGTACCGCTACTTTGCGCCCGGTACCCAGCTGGTTACGAAAATCGGCGGCGCTGGTGCTGCCACCCTGAGCGGCACGCTGGCGAATCAGATCGGCGAAGATCTGGATCTGGTCGCTGCGGTAGTAGCGATCGCGCACGATCGCGGTAATGTGTCCAAGACGCGCGGCGGTCAGCAGCAGGCTGCGCACAGCGGCTTCATCCTGCTGTACGGCTTCAGCGATATCGCGCACCCACAGCGGCTGCCCGGCAAACAGGGGGGCCACCTGCTGCCACAGCGTCTCTTCCTGTGGATTGAAGCGAGGTTCAAAGTCCGGCAGGTGCAGCCAGCCATTTTTCTGCTGCAATATGCCCTGCGCCAGCATCTGATCAATCAACGCCACGATCAGCGCAGCAGGTTGATTGGGCAGGGCGACGCGGCGCAGACGATCGTGACCGATACCCGGCTGCTCCGGATGGTGCTGATGAAAGTGGGCCAGCGCCTCCTGGATCCGCAGCTGCCAGCCGGCGGCTTGTGCAGTACCGATCAGCTGGTTACCAAGCCGCACCGGAGCGATGTCCGTCAGCAAATCATCGAGCGCTGCTGGCGTGAGCTGACGCGCCCAGCCGAGCTCGTCATACTGCGCGGGCTGCTGGCTGAGATAGCCCTGCAAACTGGCGCGATCGTCTGTCGCGGCGGCCAGGGTGCGCAACCAGGCGAGATAGTCCGGCTGACGCTTGCCGCGTTTTTTACTGTCGAGCAGCAGGACGCGGCCGCCGCCCAACGTCTGCTGCGCGTTACTGTCACGGATAATGAGCCGATCGTTCTCTGCCAGCCACAGCGGTTCGTTCAGTACCAGCTCGGCCAGCGCGTCATCCAGTAAAGTTAAACGGCCGGTGACGTGGCTGGCGGCGTGATGGATATGTACCGGCCGGGAGGCGTTTTTCAGCGGTTGCAGCAGCCGCAGCGCCACGGTCAGCCGCTGCGTACCTTCCGGCGGCGCCTGCGCCAGCAGCCAGTCACCGCGTGCTATCTGCGCTTTTTCGACCTCACCCGTAATGTTCAGCGCAATGCGTTCACCGGCCTGCGCGCGCGTCACCGTCTGGTTCTGCGCATGCAGCGCCCGCACGCGCACCGGCACGCTGAGGCGGCTTAACCACAGCGTATCACCCACCTGCACGTCACCGCCCAGCGCCGTGCCGGTCACTACCAGGCCGGTGCCTTTCAGCGTAAAGGCGCGGTCGATCGCCAGTCGAAAGCGCTGCTGCGGGTTAAACGCCGGCTCGGCCAGGCGGCAAAGATGCTGGCGCAGTGCGTCAATGCCCTGTTGGGTATGGCTGCTGGTCACAAACTGCGGCGCCGCGGGCCAGCCGAGCTGCTGCGTGAGTTGCGCCACCTGCTGTTGCACCTCAGCGAGGCGGGCAGCATCAACGCGGTCGGCCTTAGTGAGCGCCACGCTAAGGGGAGGCTGGCCGGCCAGGCTCAGCAGCTGCAGATGCTCGCGCGTCTGCGGCATCACACCGTCATCGCAGGCCACCACCAGCAGTGCATGATGGATGCCGCCAATGCCGGCCAGCATGTTAGCGAGAAATTTCTCATGACCCGGTACATCAATAAAGCCAATAACGCGGCCATCCGGCTGTGGCCAGTAGGCATAGCCGAGATCGATGGTCATGCCGCGCCGTTTCTCTTCGGGCAGGCGGTCAGCATTGATGCCGGTTAGCGCCTGTAACAGCGCCGTTTTACCGTGATCGACATGTCCGGCGGTAGCAATAATCATGGTACCAGCGTCCGAATCAGGGCTGCTTCATCCTCAAGACAGCGTAAATCCAGCCACAGCTTGCCCTCCTGAATCCGCCCAATTACCGGGCGCGGCAGGTGACGCCAGCGCTGCGCCAGCGCATTAAGCTGGCCGCCATGGCCGTTATGCGGCGCGAAGGTAATCGCGAAGCTGGGCAGACGTTCGACCGGTAGCGAACCGCTGCCGATTTGCGATGAACAGGCAGCAATCGCCAGCGAAAATTCACTACCATACGTCTGTTCAAGCGCCGGCATCAGCCGCTCGGCCTGTTGCAGAATCGCGTGCGAGCTGCGCGTCAGCTGGCGCAGCGTTGGCAGCGCTTCCTGCAGTGTTTCCGGCTGGCGATAGAGTTGCAGCGTGGCTTCCAGCGCGGCCAGCGTCATTTTGTCCACGCGCAGCGCGCGCTTGAGCGGATGCTGCTGCAGCTGGTCGATCAGCGCCTGTTTGCCGACGATAATCCCCGCCTGCGGGCCGCCAAGCAGTTTGTCGCCGGAGAAGCTGACCAGGCTGACACCGGCCGCAATTAGCTGCTGCGGCATCGGTTCGGCGGGCAGTCCGTAAGCAGTCATGTCGATCAGGGAGCCGCTGCCGAGATCGGTGATCACCGGCAATTGATGCGCTTCGCCCAGCGTTACCAGCTCCTGCTCTGTCACCGCATGGGTAAAACCCTCGATGTGGTAATTGCTGGTGTGCACCTTCATCAGCAGGCCGGTCTGTTCGCCGATGGCGCCTTGATAATCTTTAACGTGCGTGCGGTTGGTGGTGCCGACCTCTACCAGCTGGCAGCCCGCCTGACGCATCACGTCCGGGATACGGAAGGCACCGCCGATCTCCACCAGCTCGCCGCGTGAAACGATCACCTCGCGCCCGGGCGCCATGCTGGCCAGCATCAGCAGCACTGCCGCGGCATTATTGTTAACGATGCAGGCCGCTTCGGCGCCGGTCAGTTCGCACAGCAGCTTGCTCACAGCGCGATCGCGGTGACCGCGAGTGGCATCGTCCAGCGCATACTCCAGCGTGACCGGCTGACGCAGACAGGCGTCAACTGCCGCAATAGCATGTTCACTGAGCTGAGCACGGCCAAGGTTGGTGTGCAGCACGGTACCGGTCAGGTTGAACACCGGTCGCAGCGCGCTCTGCTGCTGTTGCTGCACGCGGCGCTGTGCTTCCTGCGGCCAGTTTGCGTGCCAGTCAGGCAGGGTCTGGTGCAGCCGGATATGCTCACGCGCCTCCTGCTGCATGGCGCGCAGCTGGCGCGTGGTTAACGCGGTGCCGGCATCGGTGAGGAGAGTTTGCAGCGCCGGATCGCGCAGCAGGTTATCAATGGCGGGTAACTGGCTGTAGAGGTTTTTCATCAGGTAACTTAGCTGGCGGGCGGAACGGTACGGGCAAAGCTCTCCCGCTCAAACAGGGTCTCCGCCAGTTTGACCAGCGCCGGGCGATTGACGCACCAGTTAGGCAGCACGCGGCGGAAGTTAAGGTAGCCAATCATGCAGCCGGTGGCGATGTCAGCCAGGTTGAGCGTGCCGCTGTTGAGCAGTTCACCCTGTGCCGCTGCAGTCTCAAGCGCATCCAGCCCGCGCTGGATTTTTTCCCGGTTGCGCAGCAACACCTCTTCTGACTGTTGATCGCCCGGGCGCAGCTGTTCACGCACAATCATCACGGCGGCGTCATTGATGCCATCGGCCAGTTTCTCCAGCTGGCGCACCTGAAGCGCGTGCAGCGCATCGGTGGGCAGCAGCGCAGGCGCTTCACCACGCAGCTCAATGACCTGCGCAATAATGGAGGAGTCAAACCAGGTGAGCTGCCGATCGTCGACCAGCGCCGGCACTTTGCCCAGCGGATTGTACTGCGGCACATGGCTCTCATCATCCCACGGAGAGTGGTTGACGAATTCGAACACCAGGCCCTTTTCCAGCAGGATCACCGAAATTTTGCGCACAAACGGGCTGGTATAGCTGCCAATCAGTTTCATTGAAGCCTCCGTGTTGAATGAGTGTGGCATGGCGACTGCAACGGTCGCCATTAATGGCGGCCCTACGGTCATCCTCTTACCGCGCATTTATGCGCGCCGTTCATGGCCGGTTAATCGCCGGGGAACATAAACGGATTCAGGCTGCTGCGCGCAAATCCCTCCTGCTCCATGCGCGCATCCAGCACCAGCGAGGCCAGATCATCGGCCACCGGCTCAACGGCCGGATCTTTCTCCTGATAGAGCATCTTCAGGTAGGTACCGCAGTCGCCGCAGCTCTCTGCTTTCACCGCGGCCTGTTCACTATCCAGCGACCAGTAGTGCAGATCGCCCGTCTGTTCGCAGTTGGAGCACTTGCTGCGCACCACATACCATTCGCTCTCGCACAGATTGCAGTGCAGATAGCGCAGGCCCTGCTGGCCCACATCCATGTGCACCACGCTGGTGACCGGCACGCTGGCGCAGACCGGACAGAACTGGCGATGCTCGCCATATTCAGCACGCGCTTTGCCTGGAATCAGTGCCGCCATCTGCGCCCAGTAGATCGATAGCGCTGCCCAGATAAACGGCGATTTATCACTGCTGACCTGGGCAAATTCGCCCTCCAGCAGGGCGCTGGCAAGGCTCTCCAGCTCGGTCGAAGAGGCTTTCTCCAGGTTCTCCAGCACCGCCAGCGCCTGGCCGCTCATCTCTGGCTTAAGCTCAGCGATCAGCGAATGCAGCAAACGCTGCCAGTGCGCATCGCGTGGGTAAGTGTGAATATCCAGCGGTGGTTTGCCCTGGGCAGCGCTCTCAGACAGGCGTGCATGCAGATCCAGCTGTAACGGATGGTCATACAGTACGATCTCCTGCGCCTGCGCGATGACGGCGGCAAAACGCAGGTAGTCGCCCAGCGGATTCTTCGCCGCCAGCTCACGCAAGCGTGCCGCCCGGCGGCTATACAGATTTTTCAGCCGGGGGAAAAGTAACGGCGGAACCTGTTCCGCCGTACGCTTTTCGCCTCTCTCCAGCTGGTCCTGCGGGATGATGCGAATACTCATCAGGGACGTTTTTCCTGTTGTGTGTGGCGTTGGCGCTGCTCGCGATACCAGCGTGGGTGATGCTTCTTCGCCCACGCGGCGGGCACCCAGCCCTCAACCATGGCGGTAATGGTGCCTTTGACCCACAGGGCCGCATAGATGTGCACCATAATCACCACGATCAGTGCCACAGCTGAGACCGAATGCACCACCAGCGCGGCGCGAATCAGCGGGATGGCAAAGGCACCGGCAAAGTAAGGACGCCAGATGACAATGCCACTCACCAGCAGCAAGACTAAGCTGATAATAGCAGCCCAAAACACACACTTCTGCCCGAAGTTGTATTTGCCGGTATCGCCCACCTCCTCGTTACGCACGATTTTGTGGATATTCTTCGCCCACACCAGGTCTTCGCGATTGATCAGGTTATGCTTCCAGTAGCGTAAGAACATGATGATAAAGGCAGCAAACATCACAACCCCGACAAACGGATGCAGGATGCGCGCCAGCTGGGGAGTGCCAAGCACATGCATCAGCCAGTTAAAGGACGGGAAGAAGAAACCCAGCCCGCTCAGCGCGGCCAGCACAAAACAGAACGCCACAATCCAGTGATTGATGCGTTCCGGCGCGCTATAGCGCACCAGACGATCGCGTTTTTTCATTACTCGCGCTCCTCTTTTTCATGCAGGTTCTCATCCTCATCCTCTTCCACCCGGTTCGGACCGACACCGACATAGTGGAACACCGAAGCCGCAAAGGTGGCAGCGAAGCCAATCGCCGCCAGCGGTTTCCAGATCCCTTTCCAGAACGTCACCGCCGGGCTGATGCTCGGGTTATCCGGCAAGCCGTGATAGAGCTGCGGCTTGTTGGCATGATGCAGCACGTACATGACGTGCGTTCCGCCCACGCCCTCCGGATCGTACAGGCCGGCATTGGCATAACCGCGCGTATTCAGCTCGGTGACGCGCTCTGCCGCCAGCGCCTGCATATCGCTTTTGCTGCCGAAATGGATCGCGCCGGTCGGGCAGGTTTTCACGCAGGCCGGTTCCTGACCGACGTTGACGCGATCGACGCACAGCGTGCATTTGTACACGCGGTTGTCCTCTTTATTCAGACGCGGCACGTCGAACGGGCAGCCGGCAATGCAGTAGCCGCAGCCAATGCACTGTTCCGACTGAAAATCGACGATACCGTTCGCGTACTGAATGATCGCGCCTTCTGACGGACAAGCCTTGAGGCAACCCGGATCGGCGCAGTGCATGCAGCCATCTTTGCGGATCAGCCACTCCAGCTTGCCGTTCTCCTCTACCTCCGAGAAGCGCATCACCGTCCATGATTTGGCGGTCAAATCCGCCGGGTTGTCGTACACCCCAACGTTATGACCGACCTCATCGCGAATGTCGTTCCACTCCGAGCACGCCACCTGACACGCCTTGCAGCCAATACAGGTGGTGACGTCAATCAGCTTCGCCACCTCCTGCTGGTGGTCACGCGCCTGCGGCGGCGGCGTCACGCCATTGGTGGCGGAGCGGCGGATAATGTCTTGTGATTGATAAGCCATATTCGTTCTCCGTTACACCTTCTCAACGTTAACCAGGAACGCCTTAAACTCTGGCGTTTGCGTGTTGGCGTCACCGACAAACGGCGTCAGGGTGTTGGCGATAAAGCCTTTTTTCGCTACGCCCTGATAACCCCAGTGAATCGGGATGCCAATGGTGTCGATGGTTTTGCCATCCACCTGCAGCGGACGGATACGCTTAGTCACTACCGCTTTGGCTTTGATATAGCCGCGATTCGAGCTCACTTTCACCGTATCGCCCTGTGCAATTCCCAGCTTGTTCGCCAGCTTCTCACCGATTTCAATAAACTGTTCCGGCTGCGCAATGGCGTTGAGCCGTGCGTGTTTGGTCCAGTAGTGGAAATGCTCGGTCAGGCGATAGGTGGTGCCGACGTACGGGAACTGCTCCGCCTTGCCCATCGCCGCCAGATCGTCCTTAAACACGCGTGCTGCCGGGTTGGAGATCACGTTCGGGTGTAGTGGGTTGGTGCCAAGCGGCGTCTCAAACGGCTCGTAGTGTTCCGGGAACGGACCTTCGGCCATTTTATCGAGCGCAAACAGGCGACCCATGCCTTCAGGCTGCATGATGAACGGACCCACATTGCTGCCTGGCGCGGCGGCGCTGTAGTCCGGCACGTCCATGCCGCCCCATTTGCTGCCATCCCACTTGAGGATCTGACGCTTTGGATCCCACGGATTGCCTTGCGGGTCCGCCGAGGCACGGTTGTAGAGAATGCGGCGGTTGAGCGGCCACGCCCAGCTCCAGTTCAGCGTGTTGCCCAGCCCGGTGGGATCGGTGTTATCACGCCGCGCCATCTGGTTACCCTCTGGCGTCCAGCTGCCTGCGAAGATCCAGCAGCCGCTGCTGGTGCTGCCGTCATCTTTCAGATGGGCAAAGGTACTAAGCTGCTGGCCTTTTTTCACCAGCAGGGTGCCTTTGTCATCAAAGATGTCCGCCAGCGCCTTGCCGTTGCTCTCCATCGCGACCTCTTCCGGCGCCGGGTTTTCCGGCGTCAGATAGTTCCAGCTCATGTTCAGCACCTGCTCAGGCAGCGCACCGCCTTCGCGTGCGTACATCTCACGCAGACGCAGATAGATGCCGGCAAGGATTTCGCCATCGTTCAGCGCTTCGCCCGGCGCATCCTGGCCTTTGAAGTGCCACTGCAGCCAGCGGCCGGAGTTCACGATAGAACCGTTCTCTTCAGCAAAGCAGGTTGACGGCAGACGGAACACTTCAGTCTGAATCTGTGCCGGATCAACGTCGTTGAACTCGCCGTGATCTTCCCAGAACGTCGCGGTTTCGGTGTTTAGCGGGTCGATAGTGACAAGGAACTTGAGCTTCGACAGCGAGGCGATCACTTTCCGTTTGTTCGGGAACGAAGCCACCGGGTTAAAGCCCTGGCAGAGGTAGCCATTCACTTTGCCCTGCGACATCATCTCGAAGTACTGCAGGACGTCGTAACCTTTGTCCCACTTCGGCAACCAGTCAAAGCCCCAGCTGTTCTCCGCCTGCGCTTTATCGCCGTAGAAGGCTTTCATCATGCTGACGAAGAATTTCGGGTAGTTGCTCCAGTAGTTGACCTGGCCTGGCAACAGCGCTTTCGGCGTATTCGCCGTGAGATAGGTTTGCAGATCGGCCTGTTTCTCAGACGGCAGCGTCATGTACCCGGTCAGGCTCTGCGACAGCAGGCCGAGATCGGTTAATCCCTGAATATTGGAGTGGCCGCGCAGGGCGTTCACGCCGCCGCCCGCCATCCCCATGTTACCGAGCAGCAGCTGAATCATCGCCATGGTACGGATGTTCTGTGCCCCGACGGAGTGCTGCGTCCAGCCCAGCGCATACAGGAACGAGGTGGTGCGATCGCGCGCGCTGGTTTCACCAATCAGTTCGCAGACGTGCAGGAAGTCCGCTTTTGGCGTGCCGCAGATGCGCTCGACGATTTCCGGCGTATAACGGCTGACGTGCTGCTTCAGCAGGTTCCAGACGCAGCGCGGGTGCGTGAGCGTCTCGTCACGTTTAGCGAAGCCGTCGTCGCCCAGCTCATAGTTCCAGCTGGTCTTGTCATATTTACGGTTTTCCGCGTCATAGCCGCTAAACAGGCCATCTTCAAAGTGAAAATCCTCGCGCACAATCAGGCTGGCGTTGGTGTACGCCTGCACATATTCGTGCTGGATCTTGTCATTCTGAATCAGCCACAGCAGTACGCCTGACAGGAAGGTGATGTCAGTACCGGAGCGAATCGGCGTGTAAAAGTCCGCCACCGATGCCGTACGCGTAAAGCGCGGATCGATAACAATCAGTTTGGCTTTGTTGTGAATTTTAGCTTCCATCGCCCAGCGGAAACCCACAGGATGCGCTTCAGCGGCGTTCCCGCCCATCACAACGATCAGGTTGGCATTACGGATATCGACCCAGTGGTTGGTCATCGCACCGCGACCAAATGTTGGAGCAAGACTTGCTACCGTTGGTCCGTGTCAAACGCGCGCCTGGTTGTCGACCGCTAACATGCCGAGCGATCGGGTAAATTTCTGGGTCAGATAACCGGTTTCATTGCTGGAGGCCGACGCACAAAGCATGCCGGTGGAGAGCCAGCGGTTAACCGTGGTGCCCTTATCATTCTGCGCCACGAAGTTTGCATCGCGGTCGGCTTTCATCAGCTTAGCGATGCGGTCAAACGCATCGTCCCAGCTGATACGCTGCCATTTATCCGAGCCGGGCGCGCGGTATTCCGGGTATTTCAGACGGCTTTCGCTGTGAACAAAATCGAGCAGGCCTGCGCCTTTCGGGCAGAGGGCGCCGCGGCTTACCGGATGATCCGGATCCCCCTCGATATGAAAAATGGTCTCTTTGGCGTTTTTCGCGCCATCGCCGAGGCTGTACATCAACAGACCACAGCCCACTGAGCAGTACGTACAGGTATTACGGGTTTCACGAGCGCGCAGCAATTTGTACTGCCGCGTTTCCGCCAGCGCGACTTCCGGCGTAAAGCCAAGCATCGCTGCCGTTGTTCCTGCCATACCGCCAGCACAGATTTTGAAGAATTTTCTTCGGCTGACGTTCATGGTTAATCCTTGAGTCGACATTACTAAGGTGTGTTACTGCATTTTTTTATTTTGCGGGGCGCCGGGCCGGCGTGCACAATGACCCAACTAAGATTGCGACAATAGCGACCAGATATTACCACTACTTTAATGTGGTTGTTATGCGAGGCGACAAAAGTGAAAGCGAAAGGGCAGGAAACTCACAGTAATGTGAGTGAGATCTCAGGTGCGACGCAGGCGCAGGTGTGGCAGCGCCGCGAACTGGCGCAGGCAGAGCAGGACTGGCTGGCGCAGGAAGTGCCGGTGGCGCTGGTGTATAACGGCATCTCACACGTGGTGATGATGGCCACGCCGAACGATCTGAACGCTTTTGCGCTCGGTTTCTCGCTCTCAGAGGGCATTATTGAGAAACCTGAAGAGATTTTTGGTATGGATATCGTGCCGGGCTGTAACGGTATCGAAGTGCAGATTGAGCTCTCCAGCCGCCGCTTTATGGCACTGAAAGAGCAGCGCCGTGCCATGGCCGGACGCACCGGCTGCGGCGTATGCGGCGTTGAGCAGCTCGATCAAATCGGTAAGCCGCTCACGCCATTGCCGTTTAGCCAGACGTTCGATCTGGCGCAGCTGGATGCGGGCCTGGCACAGCTGCGTGATTATCAGCCCATCGGCAACCTGACCGGCTGTACGCATGCGGCGGCCTGGATGTCGCCGCAGGGCGAGCTACAGGGCGGCTGCGAAGATGTCGGGCGCCATGTGGCGCTGGATAAACTGCTAGGCTGGCGCAGTCAGCAAGCGTGGCAGCAGGGCGCGGTGCTGGTCTCCAGCCGCGCCAGCTATGAGATGGTGCAGAAATCTGCCATGTGCGGCGTAGAGATTCTGTTTGCCGTCTCTGCGGCCACACAGCTCGCTGTTGAAGTGGCACAGCGCTGTAACCTGACGCTGGTTGGATTCAGTAAACCCGGGCGTGCAACGGTATACAGCCACCCACAGCGTTTGCGCTAAACCACCTGTACCTGCGGCAGCGCCTGCTGCAGGGCGTCCAGCGCACCCGTTTTTGCCGCACCGCCATCGCAAATCAGCAGATCGATATCACCCACGGGTGCATACACCGTGCGGCTGACAACGCCAAGCTTGCTGTGATCCGCCAGTAAAAAGGTGCGGCTGGCCTGCTGCACCATGGCGCGGGCAATCGCCGCTTCATGGGGGTGAAAACTGCTGGCGCCGCTTTCCGCATCAATCCCTACCGGTGATAACAGCGCAATGTCGGCGCGATAGCGGTAAATTTCCCCTACGGTAATCTCACCGCGCGTCTGCTGTGCGCCCGCCATCATTACGCCGCCCAGTAAAATCACCTGATTGTTCAGCGACTCATGCTCTTCCGCCGCACTGAGGGCCAGCGCCGCCTGCAGGCTGTTAGTGATAATGGTCAGGCCGGACATGCTGCGCAGCGCTTCCGCCAGCAGGGTCGTTGTGGTGCCGGCATCCAAAAAGAGTGTCTGACCGGGCTGCAAATGCTGCACCGCTGCTGCGGCGATGGCGCGTTTCTCCCGTGCCTGCGCGTTACGACGCACCTGCAAGGGCGGCTCCGGCTGGCTTTCAGGTGCCACTACGCCACCATGAACGCGTCGGGCAAATCCCTGCGCTTCCAGTGTAATGATGTCACGCCGCGCCGTCTCCCGGGAAACGCCCAGCTCGTTGATGATGCGCTCAGTGCTGACCTGATGCTGCGTGGTCAGCAGCGCGCGAATGCGGTGTAAACGGGTTTCCTGCAGCATGACGTCTCCCCTGATGTCTCTGGCTGGTGCTTAAGCTTACCGAAGTGTCATACGGGCGTCATGTGTATTTGGTTGTATTTGTGTATTTGGTTGCTTTTGTCGACGGGGCAGGCATGATAATGAGAGTGCTGTCCTTTCACGCCCCTTTTAACCTGGCAACGGGAGTTCCCATGGCGACACGATCCACCATCATGGATACCAACAGTTTTCGTGCTGAAGATGCTGAAGGTCTGGACGCGGCTACCCGACAGCTAACGGAGAAGCGCAGCCACATATTGGGTGAGTCCTACCGTCTGTTTTACCGCAAGCCGGTACATCTGGTTCGGGGTGAAGGGCAGTATCTGTGGGATGCGGCGGGTAATAAGTATCTTGATGTGTATAACAACGTGGCAAGTATCGGGCACTGCCATCCGGCAGTCATTGATGCGGTCACGCAGCAGATGAAGATGCTGAACACGCATACCCGCTACCTGCATGAGCGTATTCTTGATTACAGCGAAGCGCTGCTGGCGACGACGCCGGAGGCTATCGACCGCGCCATGTATATGTGCACCGGGTCAGAGGCGAACGATCTGGCGATTCGCGTGGCGCGCGCCTTCAGCGGCGGCACCGGCATTATTGTGTCGCAGGAGGCCTATCACGGCACCAGCGATCTCACCTCCGGCGCATCACCGGCGCTGGGCAGTGGCCAGCCACTGGCCGCCACCACGCGATTAGTGCCGCCACCGGACGCGTATCGCGTGGCTGCGCCCGACCTTAGTGAGTGGTTTGCCAGCGAGATCCAGAAGCAGATTAACGACATGCACGCGCACGGCATTAAATTTGCCGGCTTCCTTGCTGATTCGATCTTCTCTTCCGATGGCGTTCTGCCGAATCCGCGCGGTTTCCTGCAAAAAGCGGTTGATGTGGTGCACGCCAACGGCGGCATTTTCATCGCCGATGAAGTGCAGCCAGGCTTCGCCCGCACCGGTGATACCTTCTGGGGCTTTGCCCGCCATGGCGTAGTACCGGATGTGATCACCACCGGCAAGCCAATGGGCAACGGCATTCCGGTTTCGGGGCTGCTGGCAAAAAGCCATGTGCTGGCCGCGTTCAGCGATGCCATCCCTTACTTCAATACGTTTGGCGGCAACCCGGTGGCGATGGCGGCTGCGCAGGCGGTGTTGTCCGTGATTAAAGAAGAGGGCCTGCAGGCGCACAGCCGCGTGGTAGGGGCGCAGCTGCTGGCCGAGCTACAGGCGCTGATGTCGCGGCATGAGTGCATCGGCGATGTACGCGGAGCCGGGCTGTTTATTGGTTTTGAGCTGGTACAGGATCGCGCCAGTAAAACGCCGGATAAAGCGCTGGCGCTGGATGTGATTGAGAAGCTGCGCGAACACCATGTGCTGACCTCGGTAGCCGGCCCTTATGGTAATGTGCTGAAGCTGCGCCCACCTCTGGCGTTCCAGTTAAGCGATATCGACTGGCTGGTGGGCGCGCTGGATAAGTCACTGACAGAGTTAGGGCGGTAATGCATCCGGTCGCGATGAATGGCGTTCCGGTACAGAACATGTAGGGTGCGCATTGATGCGCACCTGGATATTAATCGCTGCGCATACGCACCTGACAACCTCACGCAGCTGCGGTTTCCGTGGCGAAAATGCTCTCCATCTTCTGCCAGGCCTGCGCGACATCATCGTGCAGATTAAATAGACCCGAGGTGCCGACAATAAATACATCAACGCCAGACGCAGCGATCTGTTTAAACGTTTTTGCATTACATGAACCATCAATCTCGGTCAGATAGTGATAGCCGTGCTCTTTACGCATGGCGATAAGCTGGCGAATCTTATTCAGCGTCTCCGGAATAAATTTCTGGCCGGCGAAACCGGGATCGACCGACATGACCGTCACCTTATCCAGCAGATGCGCATATTCACGAATAGTTTCTGCGGGCGTCGCGGGATTCAACACTACCCCACAGCGGCGGCCGGCATCTTTAATCTGCGTCAGCAGGCGGAATATTTTATTGTTGGCGGTTTCCGGATGGAAACTAATAACATCGGCGCCGGCGTCAATGCACATCGGAATAATATCTTCCGGATGATTCACCATTAAATGCACATCGATCGGCACGTCGGTGATTTTGCGCAGATTCTCAATAAAGAACGGCGACAGCGTAATATTCTTCACATAGCTGCCGTCCATAATATCAACATGGTAAAACGCGGCGGTAGGGTTCATCGCTTCGATCTGCTCACGGAAGCGGGTCAGATCCATGCACATTAATGACGGTGAAAATCGGGCGTTCATGGGGTGTTTCCTCATTACAGACACAGCGCCCGTTACCGGACGCTGTGTCTGACATCAATGGAAGAGCGAAATAATATGGCCGAGCACGATACCGACGATGCCGAAGTCCGCATCGCCAAAGGTGGTGGAGGCAAAACCGAGGTCGCCCATCAGCGGCAGTAAAATAGCGGGCAGGAAGGAGATCAGCAGGCCCTGTACAAAGGAACCAATAATGGCGCCGCGACGTCCGCCGGTAATGTTGCCGTATACGCCAGCCGTTGCGCCGCAGAAGAAGTGCGGCACCAGGCCCGGCACAATCACGCTCAGGCCAAACAGCGGACACAGGAACATGCTGATCAAACCAGCCGCGAAGCTGCACAGGAAGCCGATAATCACCGCGTTTGGTGCGAACGGGAAGACGGTCGGGCAGTCCAGCGCCGGTTTTGCATTCGGCACTAACTTATCGGCGATACCTTTAAACGCAGGGACGATCTCAGCAATCACCATACGTACACCGGCAAGGATGATATAAACGCCTGCGGCAAAGGTGATTGACTGGATGATGGCGAAGACGATGAAGTTCTGACCACCGCTCAGGGTTTCAGTAAAGGCTTTGCCCGCCACCAGCACCAGCGCAATAAACAGAATCATCATGGTCAGTGAGATAGCGACCGATGAATCACGCAGGAAGTTGAGGGTCTTCGGCACCTTCAGCTCTTCAATGGATGGGCTGCCTTTGCCAACCGCTTTACCCACCAGCGCCGCCAGCAGATAGCCGGTAGAGCCAAAGTGGCCCAGCGCCAGGTCGTCAGAGTTGGTGATTTTGCGCGTAAAGGGCTGCAGAATTGCCGGGCAGACCACCATCATGGTGCCAAGAATAAGTGAACCAATCACCACCAGCCAGAAGCCGTGCACGCCGCCTACCGACAAGATCACTGCCAGCATGGCCGACATATACAGCGTGTGGTGGCCGGTCAGGAAGATGTATTTCAGCGGCGTAATGCGCGCCAGCAGGATATTCACCAGCATGCCGAACACCATGATCATGGCGGTTTCGGTGCCGTAATTTTTCTGCGCCAGCGCCGCCATGGCATCGGTATTCGGCACCACGCCCTGGATACTGAACGAGTGCTCAAACAGCTGACTGAAAATGGTCAGTGTGGCCGCAATTAAATTGGCCCCGGCGATGAGAATAACAAAGCCCATGATGGTTTTCAGCGTACCGGAAATAACATCGGATACCGGTTTCTTTTGCAGTAATAAACCAATCAGGGAGAAAAGGCCGACAAGTATTGCGGGTGTTCCAAGAACATCCTTTATAATAAACTGCAGCATAACTTACTCCATACGAGCAAATATGTGGTTGTTACAGGTGTTCCGCCAAAATCTCTTTGATTTTTGCATTATCCAGTAGGTTGCTCAGGCCAAATACCTGTGCGCTATGGCCGGATAATTGATCGGCTATATCTTTGGCGCTGATAATTAAATCGGCCTTTTCAGATTTTGCCGAGGTTAAATCGGTATGGCCTACTTCCGCCTCTTTGCCTAACTCAGTAATGATTTTCTTCACGTTCATTTCAACAATGAAGCTGCTACCTAAACCATTTCCACACACAATCAGTACTTTTTTCATTATCGGATTCTCTGGTAATTAATGTTGAATGACAGCTTCAATTGCTGGCAGGGAAGAAGCCGACAGCAACTGCTGCAGGCGGGTTTCATCGCTGAATACTTCAGCCAGCGCGGTGATCATTTGGATATGATCGTCGCCGGATACAGCACACAGCATGATCACGACAAATACCGGATCGTTTTCATCTGCTTCGAAGCTCACGCCGTTTTTTACATGCAACAGCGATAAGCCATTCTTGCGTGCGCCCTGTTCCGGACGTGCATGCGGCATCGCCAGGCCCGGGGCCAGCACATAATAGGGGCCCAGCTCAGCGTGCGAGGTGAAGATCGCATCAAGATACGCCGGGCTGATGGCACCTTCAGCCAGCAGAGGCTCGGCGGATAAGCGCACGGCGTGCTGCCAATCGTTAACCTGATCAACCACGCGAATGTGTTGCGGCGTCAGCCATTGAGTGAGCATCAGTAATTCCTGTTTATTCGTTGATGCGATGCACTTTAGGTGATTTTCTCGCCTTTTTTCTGTGATGTTTGTCGCAAAAGTTAGCGCTAACACGAATCTTGTTAAAAACTGTGTTAGCGATAACATTTTCAAGCGCCGGGTTTGTCAGCGTTGCAACACCCTGACATGCTCGCCGTTTGCGGAATCTTTCTCATGGGTCGCCGATGACCGATTCTGTGGTTTTTAACATAGCGCGCTGACTCTTTTGGTTTTAAGCTGCGTGCGGGCATGAGTAGCAAGTTACACAGGAGAACGCATGACAGAAAAACGACGGCGCAGTACCGGCAAAAGTACGCTGGCTGATGTTGCCCGTTTGGTCGGTGTGAGCGCCATGACAGCGTCGCGCGCCTTGCGTATGCCGGAGAAAGTTTCCCCTGAGATCCGCGCCAAAATCGATGCAGCAGTCACTGAACTGGCCTATGTGCCGAATGTTCAGGCGCGCAACCTTGCCTCGGCGTCCTCGCGGCTGATCACCATGGTGGTGCCGTCGTTTGCCACGCCGGGCAGCGCGATTGTCTCGGAAGCGCTACAGGAAGTTTTACGGCCGCAGGGCTATAACATGATGCTGGCTGAGGCCAACCACTCGGCGGCAGAGGAGAGCGAACTGATTGAGATGCTGCTCTCCTACAACCCGGCAGCGATGGTGCATTTCAATTTTGATAATGCCGCAGAGGCACACCGGTTACTGAGCAACTCCGGGCTGCCGGTCATGGATATCGGTGGCGTGCATCAGGAGTCAGCCGGGATCAGTATTGGTGTTGATTATGCCAAAGCGATTCGCCAGCTGGTGCAAAGCCTGGTCGAGCGCGGCTACCGTCACCTGGGACTGCTGTGTACGCAGACTAACAACACCATTTTTCGCCAGCTGCTGAACGGCTGGCACAGCGGCATGCTGGCGCTCAATCAGGCGCCGCATCGCGTGGTGACATCGCCTAAAATGCCCACTTTTGCTGCCGGACACAGCTTGCTGGCGGAGATTCGCCTCACCTGGCCGGAGCTGGATGTGCTGATCTGCACCAGCGATGAGGTGGCCTGCGGCGCCATAATGGCCTGCCATGCTGCGGGCATCTCGATGCCGAGCCAGCTGGCGATCGCCAGCATCGGCGGCGGTCCACTGGCAGCCGTCTGCTCGCCGCCGCTCACCAGCGTTGTACTGCCCTATGAAGAGATGGGGCGCACGGCGGGCAAACGGCTACTGGCAGCGCTGAATGGTGATGAACCACCAGCCATTAACGAGTTGCCGGTACAGCTTAAGCTGCGCGCCAGTACCCACAAGGTGTAGCCTTGTGTGCGCATGCTTTGCCAGATTGATCAAACCCTTATCATTTCTAAGGCATTGATAACCCTTTTACGGATCATGATTTTAACTATAATGATCCGACTGCTTACGCGGCACGCCGGCAAGGTTGTGCTGCAAAACACTAAATGGAGAGGAAGAACATGAGTTATTCACTGCCATCCCTGCCGTACGCCTACGACGCACTGGAACCGCACTTCGACAAGCAGACGATGGAAATCCATCACACTAAACACCACCAGACCTACGTTAATAACGCTAACGCTGCGCTGGAAGGTACTGAATTCGCAGACCTGCCGGTTGACGAACTGATCACCAAACTGGATCAGCTGCCAGCAGACAAAAAAGGCCCACTGCGTAACAACGCGGGCGGTCACGCTAACCACAGCCTGTTCTGGAAAGGCCTGAAGACCGGCACCACGCTGCAGGGCGACCTGAAAGCAGCTATCGAAAAAGATTTCGGCAGCGTTGAGAAATTCCAGGAAGAGTTCGAGAAAGCGGCAGCGACCCGTTTCGGCTCTGGCTGGGCATGGCTGGTTAAAAAAGGCGACAAACTGGCGGTTGTTTCAACGGCTAACCAGGACAACCCGCTGATGGGCGAAGCTATCTCCGGCGCATCCGGTTTCCCAATCATCGGTCTGGACGTGTGGGAACATGCGTACTACCTGAAGTATCAGAACAAACGTCCTGACTACATCAAAGCCTTCTGGAATGTTGTGAACTGGGACGAAGCTGCTGCGCGTTTTGCATCGGCTAAATAAGTTCAGAACGGCTACTGCGGATCACCGCTGCTATTGAGTCACGGTTAATCGCAGATAATATCAACTCCCTGCTGGCGCTGAGCTGGCAGGGAGTTTTTTATTGTGTTACATAATTTCTACGCATATTTTTATTAAAAAGTGTTTATTTGATTACTTCATCAATTTTTTGTGAGCCAGCTTCCTGATCTTCTCTTTATTTTTCATTTTTTGATAATTTACTTTATAGTCATGACGGTTTATTAATGGAAAGGAATCCGCTATGCCAGTTGAAGGAATATTCACAATTAATGATGCACACTGGTCCCCTTTGAAAATTATGGGGGCTGGTATATTTATGGCTTTTTCTGGTCAGGGAGGATACAGAAACCATGGAGGATGCGTTCATATCAGTAATCTTGGTCCTATTCCGCCGGGTAAGTATTGGATAGTTGATCGTGCAATGGGCGGTAAGTTAAACCAGTTAAAGAATTACGTTAAAGACTTATGGACGGGTAATAACCACGATGAGTGGTTTGCTTTATACCGTGATGATAATCAGATAGATGATTATACATGGATAAAAGGTGTTGAAAGAGGTCATTTTCGCCTGCACCCTGGGCGCATTTCTGAAGGCTGTATAACGTTGCCATACTATTCTGATTTTCAAAGAATAAGACAGAGTTTATTAAGCACAAGTAAGATTTGGGTTCCAGGCATGGCTGGATTACAATCATACGGAACGATTGAGGTGATTGCTAATGGCACAACATGTCCGTAAGTCTGTGATGATAATATTTGTACTGCTGTTAACAGGATTTATCTTCTTACAGCAACCCGTTAGTGAATATATTTCTCACGCTATTTGGGAGAGTGTGAAATATGAGGTAGCGGAAAAAATCACCGTTTCCTTTGACGGCCGGACAGATCCTGAGCCCTACGACACGCTGATCTTCTATGTTACCGTTTATGCCTATGCAATAACTTGCGTTTTAATCTATGGATTACTGGATTTTATGATATCGTTGGTTTTCAGGAATACCGACTACTCTTTTCAAGCTCTTGCAATGAGTGTTTTTACTAATCTTATTAAGTCGCTATTCATTCTGACTCTGTTTCTGATGATTTTATATTTCATACCTTCAGATGTTGGTGAGAACGCTGAATATGCCCGGCCAATTATGATGGCAATACTATTATTGGATGGTATAGTAACAATTATTCTGTATAGGTTAACAATATTATTGTTTACCCGGTTACATAAAAGATAAGCCATAAACCCACACCGGATGAACAAGGATACCGTTCCCCCGGCTTATCTGTCCGGGAGTTATCTGTAAACAGCAATCTAAACCGAAAGTAAACAGTAAATACTCTGAGGATCTGTTACGTCAGTTATTAACGTTCCGTTGATAATTCGGGGCATACAGTAGCCACCTGTTATCCCGCAACGAAAAATAACCATGTCCGTAATTATGCATTCTGAGCCGAATACCCGCTCTTCGGCAGCGCTGTTTGTACCTTTAATACGGGGTACATTTCGCCCAAATAAGCTGTGGGATAGCAGAAGATTCCGGCTGAAATTTGCCTTAAGGTCTGTGGTATTCCCGATGACTACCGCTCATTACCTCAATCAGTTAGCGCAGCTATCATTTCTGCCAGCGTTAATGAAGAGCCAGGGCCTGCTACCGGCAAAACCGCACCGGCCCTATCTGAGTGCCGGTTTCAGCGTGGCGCAGCGCGCGCAGGCCATTCTCGATCACTACCAGTTGATGGAGCAGCTTGATAACGTTGCGCTCCGTCAGCTGCTGTTAAGCCCGGCAAATAACCCACTCGCCCGCTTCTGCGGCAAAAATGATGAGCAGTTCGTCATCGATTGCTGTTCCGGGTACTACGATCGCGAAGGGGAGATTACGCTGATACTGCGCTATCAGGCGATGACCATTGCTTCACTGTCATTCTCGGTTATCCAGCAACAGCAGCAACGCACGCTATTCATTGGCGGTTTGCAGGGCCCACGTAAACACATTCCTGCTGACGTTATCCGTGAAGCGACCAAAGCGGCGCACGGATTGTTCCCGAAACGTCTGCTGATGGAGGCAGTGTTTGTACTGGCTGACCAGTGCGGCGTGCAGGCGATGACCGCAGTGGGTGATGACACGCACGTGTTCCGCAGCCTGCGCTATCGTCACAGTAAAGGGGATAAATTCTTCGCCAGCTACAGTGAGTTCTGGCTTTCACTGGGCGGTAAGGCGCGCGCCGATGGGCTGTTTACGCTGCCGTTAAATATGGTGCGTAAGGATCCGGAAGAGATAGCCAGTAAAAAGCGCGCGGAGTATCGCCGTCGCTATGCACTGCTGGATACCCTAATCGCGCAAGTGCGAGAGACGGCAGGAGACAAACGCGACGTGGCCCACGCCGCGTAAGGCAATCAGAACGGCTGCTTTGCGTAGCCAGTCATCACCTGCAGCCCCATCTCACGTCCCAGCGCGGTCATTGGATGCACCACCACCAGACCGCGCACGCTCTTCTTCAGTGCGCCCATGTTGGCCTGCTCTTTTTTCGTGATTTCACGGCTGAATGGCAGCTTCTGCAGCTGTTGTGCCTCTTTGCTCAGCTTGACCTCACGCACGTTGCGCAGACGCTCAATCTCCTGCACCAGCACCTCTTTCTCTTTCAGCAGCGCACCGAGCTTTTCGGCATCGCCTGCTTCCAGCAGCTGCGGTTCTTTGCGATTCAGCGCGTCCAGCTGGTCGCTGAGGCGTTTGATTTCGGCTTTTTCTTGTTCTTTCATCGGGGAAACTCGTTAAGGAAAACAGGCAAAGGATACATGAAATCAGGGCGACTTTGCAGTACAGCGCTGAGCGCAGATAAAACGCGTACCGCTATGCCGCATCGGACAGGCGTCGATATACTGCTAACAGAGTGGCTTATAGCGCCGGCTTTTTAAACGCCTGCTTATGGGAGATGCGCGAAATCAGCTCGGTCAGTGAGAGCACCATGGTCGAGCGAACCATCTGCAGATAACGCTGCTGCTGCATGGCGCGCAGCTGATCATCATCGCCGGTAAAATCGGGGCGGGGCGGCCAGGCGGTAACGCAGTGCAGCTCGCCAAACGGGCCAAGCACTTCATCATCCGTAAACCGGTACTCGCTGGTGTCGTGGTTTAGCTCTTCCCGCAGCGCCAGCAGTAACTCGCAATCTTCATATTCATGGCGATTGATGACGCCGAGCCCGTAGATCAGTTTGAGACGCACCGGCAGTTCACCCAGCGGGCCATCGCCAAGCAGCAGCGGCTCTACCGCATACTTCACGGCGTAATCGTCTTTACGAAATACCTGCAAGACCAGCAGATTCACCGCTTCAGCCAGCAGTTCGACAGCGGCGATCAGGAAGCTTCTCACCGAACGACCGGCATTCAGGCGCTCAAGCACCCGGTTTTCAAAAGCCTGCTTCTCTTCCATTATTGCCTGCATCGTTCAGCTACCGTCGACGGGCACGGTGTACTCCGTGCCCGGTTTTGACCACTAAAGGGCGCGCATTATGCCATAGCGTTGTAAGTGCTCACCACTGAGGTGACCACTTCGCTATTAGCATCAAGACCCGAAATCTCAGCCAGTGCGGCTTGCGGACCTTTTTGCTCAATCAGAGTGGCCAGCTCTTGCGCCTGCGGATCGGCTGCGCTGCGATAGTGCATCGCAGCAGCGATACCCTGTACCAGGCTGGCGTGCGGCAGGTTGTACTCCAGCGTGCCCAGCGTGGGTTTAATCAGGCGATCGCCTGCGCTGAGCTTACGCAGCGGCTGGCGCCCGACACGTTCCACGTCATCTTTCAGGTACGGATTTTCAAAGCGCGTGAGGATTTTCTGGATGTAGGCCGCGTGCTTCTCTGCATCGAAACCGTAGCGCTTAATCAGCACCGCGCCGCTCTCCTGCATCGCACCCTGTACTACGGCACGAATTTTTGGATCCAGAATGGCCTCGCGGATGGTCGCGTGGCCCGCCTGCTGGCCCAGATAGGCGGTAATGGCGTGGCCGGTGTTTAACGTGAACAGCTTGCGCTCAACGAAGGCCATCAGGTTGTCTGTCAGCTCCATGCCCGGAATATCAGGCAGTTCGCCTTTGAACTGGGTTTTATCAACGATCCACTCGCTAAAGGTTTCAACCGTGACTTCCAGCGGATCGCTGCTGCCGGCTTCCGATGGCGGTACGATGCGGTCAACCGCAGAGTCCACGAAGCCGACATGCGCCTCAACCCATGCGTGATACTGTTCCGGCAGCGCCTTCAGCACGTGCTGTTTCAGCTGGCTGGTGCCGCGCACCATGTTTTCACAGGCGATAATATTCAGCGGACGGACATTACCGTTGTCGCTGCGTTTGGCCAGACCTTTTGCAACACCGCTGGCGATGCGTTCCAGAATCTGCGGGCCAACCGCCGTGGTAACGATATCAACCTCAGCGATCAGCGTGATGATGTCATCGCTGGTGCTGTTTACGGCGCTGACGCCTTTAACGATTTCCACTTTCGCCTGCTCGCCGACCACGTGAACCGGATACTCATGACGGGCGTTCAGGGCATCCAGCACCACCTGATTCACATCGGCAAACACCAGTTCGATCCCGGCATCGGCCAGCAGCTTACCGATAAAACCGCGGCCGATGTTACCTGCTCCAAAATGTAACGCTTTCATAAATTTGACCCATATCAAATGACGAAAGGGCGGGCATGTCCGCCCCGGAAAGTGGGGACGGGCTTGCCCGCCCCAGGGAAGTTAAAACGTAGGATTACGCTTTGGCAGCGTTACCCGAAAGCAGATCCAGCACATCCTGCACGCTGGTGGTGTGCGCCAGCTTCTCAATCACGCTGTCGTCGTCCAGCGCGTTGGTCAGGCTGGTGATGACCTGAATGTGTTCGTTATTGCGTGCGGCGATACCGATAACCAGACGCGCAACTTCATCAGGCTCATCGCCAAACTGCACGCCCGCCGGATACTGACAGAATACAACGCCGGTTTTCAGCACGCGGTCTTTCGCTTCAACAGTGCCGTGCGGTACGGCAATCGACTCGCCGAGGTAGGTTGGCGTCAGCTTCTCACGCTCCAGCATCGCTTCAACGTACTCAGGCTGAACGTAACCGCCTTTCACCAGCTGCTCACCGGCGAAGCGGATGGCCTGCTCTTTATTGCTGGCGCTCAGGCCAAGGAACACGTTATCTGCACCCAGTTTAAACAGGTGCGCGTTGCCTTCATCGTAGCTGTCAGCCAGCGCGGTTTGCACGGTTTCACGGTGAGCTACGCTGCGGTTAACGGCCACCAGGCGCTCGGTCAGATTGCTGTAAAGCGCGCTGTCGAGGAAGTTGTTCAGCGAGATATGCTGCGCCTGCGGTGCCTGGCGCATCGCGCGTTCGGTCAGATCGCGGTGGGTGATCACCAGATCAACATCTCCCGGCAGCGAGTTAATGGCGCTGTTGGTGACGGAGATATTGATCAGGCCGGCATCCTGTACTTTCTTGCGCAGTACGCCTGCACCCATGGCGCTTGAACCCATGCCGGCATCACAGGCCACGATGATTTTACGTACGTGGCTGACCTCAACACTATTGGCATCAGCAACAATCGGCGAACCCGCAACGGCCTGGCCTTTGGACTGCGCTTTCATGTCACGCATGCGCTGTGTGGCTGCTTCGATATCATCCTCTTCTTTAACTTTGCTGGTTTTCAGCAGAATGGAAGAGACCACGAAGGAGACAGCAAAGGCGGCAATGATGGCAGCGATGTTAGCGAAGTAAGCGCCTTTTGGCGTCATCGCCAGGACGGCCAGAATTGAACCCGGAGAGGCCGGTGAAACCAGACCGCCGTTCAGCAGGGTCAGGGTAAATACGCCAGTCATACCGCCGAGGATAACCGCCAGCAGCAGGCGCGGTGCCATCAGCACGTACGGGAAGTAAATCTCGTGAATACCGCCGAGGAAGTGGATGATGGCTGCACCGCCGGCTGACTGTTTAGCGCTACCGCGACCAAACATCATATAGGCCACCAGCACGCCCATGCCCGGGCCCGGGTTCGCTTCAATCAGGAAGAAGATGGATTTGCCCGCTTCGCTCGCCTGCTGGATACCCAGTGGTGAGAAGATGCCGTGGTTGATAGCGTTATTGAGGAACAGGATTTTCGCCGGTTCAACAAAGATCGAGGTCAGCGGCAGCAGGTTGTTCTGCACCATCAGATTTACGCCGGCGGCGAGAATGTGCGACAGACCCTCTACCAGCGGACCGATAGCCAGGAACGCCAGCAGCGCCAGCAGCATACCGATAATACCGGCCGAGAAGTTGTTAACCAGCATCTCAAAGCCGCTTTTGATTTTACCGTCAACCGCGCGGTCAAACGATTTGATCGCCCAGCCGCCCAGCGGACCGGCAATCATTGAGCCGAGGAACATCGGCATATCGGCACCGACGATCACGCCCATAGTTGTGATAGCACCGACCACGCCACCGCGATCGCCACCGACCAGGCGACCACCGGTAAAACCGATCAGCAGCGGTAGCAGATAAGTGATCATCGGACCGACGAGTTTCGCCAGCGTTTCGTTAGGAATCCATCCGGTTGGAATGAACAGTGCAGTGATGATACCCCAGGCGATAAACGCACCGATGTTAGGCATCACCATATTACTCAGAAAGCGACCAAAGCTCTGGACCTTGACCTTGACTGATGAAGACATAAACCCACCCCTTATTGAGACGCGCTGCAATAAGAGAGCGCGTTTGTTTTTGTTGAGACGTTACGGCGGGGGCCGTGGCATTACTGTATGCACGCGGACTCTAGCACTAGTTTATTACGCTGCGTAGAGTCCTGAATAAGTGTGATGCAGATCACGCTAATTTGGGGTGGGCAGGGGGCTATAAGGTGATGATGATCACAAAATAAGGGTGTAAGAAAGCAACGAAGGTTAAAATCCAGGCGGATTAAACCGTTAAATGTGATGAACATCACCTTTGTGAGTCCCGGTTTTGTTTCTTAAATGTGACTTAGATCACAAACAATCTTTGGTTGAAAATGCGCCAGATCACACTCTGCCTGAACAGAAAATGAAGCTGTAAGGAAGTGACAAAAATCTGAAAAACGGGCAGCAGGTCACTGCCCGTTGTGTATCTTACTGCAACCCACCCTGTACGGCACTCTGCGCCTGGGTTAGTGCCTGCGCGTTGCCAGAGAGATCGGTCATCAGTGCGTTGTACTGCGTGGCCTGCTCCTGAGTCGGGAACTGTACGCCGCCATCGTTAAAGCTGACGCGTGCGCCCTGCGATTGCAGATAGTCACCGGTCTGAACGGCCGTCTGACTCAGTGCCTGCAGTTTCGGCAGCAGCGGAATCAGCGTGCTGGCCGGCTGCGTAACCACTTTGGCGTAAACGCTGTCGTACACTTTTTTCAGATCGTCCGGCTGTTTCAGCGTCGCTTTGCTACTATCGGCCTGCATTTTGGCGCTTTGAATCTGCTGCGTCAGCACGCTGAGGTTGCCGCTGGCCTGACGCAGGCTATCGCGGCGGGTCAGATAATCCTGCGGCACGCGGATGGCTGCCAACTCATCAACCACCGGGCGCATACCCTGCTCAACGGCCTGGTTCACCTGTTGTGAGAAACCATACAAAATGGCGTAGTCGCCGGCATAGTTGCCAAAGGTCTGCTTCTGATTTTCGCTCAGGCTTGGCAGATGCTCGCCGCTGCGCATAACGGTGTTCTGCAGAAAATCATTAAAGGCTTTACGCTGATCGCCCTCTTTATCGCCACAGGCGGTGAGTTGCAGCACGACCAGCGCGCCAACCATCAGCATGCCGGTACGCATCCAGATGCGGGAAATTCCTGACGCCATGTTTTCAACTCCTGTCGTGACAAAATGGCAAAGTGTGCTTCGGTGGGAATGGTCCTAAAGAATAGTGCAATGGCAGGGCGTGTACAACGGCCTGTCGCGGTCTGCGGGCAGTTAAGTCTGGTCAGCATCACAATCCTGACTGCCGCCGTCACGCGCGGTTTTGCTTCATATTGATGCAACATTGCCGCGTTATGGTGCAGTGTCCGGCCGGTAAGCGGCAGATTAGGTCACTTTGTATGTAATATCAGGCAGATAACAAGTTGGCGCTAATTTTGCTTAATAGTTAACGCTTTTTAAGCGATCCGGTAGCACGCTTTACTATTTATGTTCCAGAGACTTACCTGCTATTGCCGGAATTTGACTTAAAAAAGATGAAAAAATAATCACGATTTACCCGGCAAAACCGGAGAACTGACCCATACTTAGAAACCCGGTCAATTGTTGCATTGCGCTGATATCTTTTTGCAGTGTGCAACAGGCTGTGTCCCGTAACGGTTTTATAACCATAACGCATAAACCGCTGTGGGATACAGCCTGAAACGACCAGGTTTCAGCGCCTGCTGGCGCTTACCTCTTTACTTTCATGTGCTTCATAGTGAGTTTTAAGGAGTTCTCTATGGAAATAAAAGATCCAATGGTCGAATTACTCAGCAGTCTTGAGCAAATTGTTTTGACACGTGATGCACAGCCTTCCGTATCAGAAATTGCACTCAACACGGTTTCAGTTCCCGAGCCACAGCGTTTACGCGAGATGACCGGCATGCAGGTGGATGAGTTCGCCCGTGTGATGGGGGTGAGCGTCTCGTCAGTAAAAAGTTGGGAAGCGCAACGCACGCGTCCATCCGCTACGGCACGTAAATTGATGAAACTGCTGCAGGCTAACCCGTATCTGGGACGCCAGCTGCTGGAGTAAGACCGGCTAACGGTTCTCTGTAACCCGCCTCCGTGGCGGGTTTTTTATTAGCTTAATCCACCGTATTTTGCCGCCTGTTTCACAAACCAGCTCTCGGGTACGCTGTACGGGGGCTGCTCCAGCTGTTTGATGCCCTGCGCGATAATGTGATCCGCCTGCTGCCACAGGCGCTTGTCGCCCTGGTTTAATAACTGAATCTGAATCTGCTTCTCCACCAGATAGACCCGGGCAAAATTGGGATCGAACTGCACGATGGCGCGCGTGTTATCAATGATGTCAGCCAGTTTGATCGTTTGCGCATCAGGCGAGGCGTCAGCGGTGTGACGAAAATGGGCCAGTTTACGTGCGGCACGGTTTTTCGCCTGTGGCTGGGCGCTATCGGTTAGCATATCAACCAGCCCGGCAACGCGCGGGCCAAAGTGGCTTTCAATATCCTGTAATGTACTTGGAGTATCTTCTACCGTATCGTGTAGCCAGGCTGCGGCGATCATCTCTTCATCATCGGTGACGCTGCGAACCAGTTCAGCTACGGCTGCCGGATGAACGATATAGGGTTCATCCGTATATTTACGACGCTGACCTGCAGCGGCATGCGCTTGTGTGGCATAACGGCGCGCTTGCTCTTCCAGTGAATCACGCATTTTCTACTCTCCCGTAAAAAGTCGCTTGCAATTATCTAGCGCGCTATCTATATTAGGTCCCATGAACAGTAATCAAGATGACAAAAAAGTGCAGCAGACGCTACTTCGGGTTGATCAGCAACTCTGTTTCGCGCTGTATTCGGCGAATCTCGCTATGCACAAAGTCTATCGCCAGCTGCTTGCCCCGCTGGAGATTACCTATCCGCAGTATCTGGTGATGCTGGTGCTGTGGAATCAGGATGAAGTCACGGTTTCTGAAATTGGTGAACACCTGTTTCTGGATTCGGCCACGCTGACGCCGCTGTTGAAACGTCTGGAGAGTGCAGGCTTGTTAAGTCGCCAGCGTTCGCGTCAGGATGAGCGGCAGGTGATTGTGACGCTGACTGATGAAGGACGTGCGCTGCAGGCAAAAGCTGCCAGCATTCCTGATGCGGTACAGTGCGCGACCGCGTGCGATCTCGACACGATGGTGGCGCTGAAACAGCAGCTGGACGATCTGCGTGCCAGCCTGAATCGCAGCAGTTAAGTATACGGGATGTCGCGAAAGCGGCGTCCGGTCAGTGAAGTTTACCCTTGCGCTTTATAGATAGCGCGCGATTATATAGCGAATAGTGAGGTTATCATGTCTTTAGAGAAAGTTGTTTACACCGCAAAAGCCAAAGCCACCGGCGGCCGTGATGGTCGTGCTACTTCTTCTGACAATGTGCTGGACGTGAAACTGGGCGTGCCGAAAGAGATGGGCGGCGCAGGCGGCGAGGCCACCAACCCGGAGCAGCTGTTCGCAGCCGGTTATTCTGCCTGCTTCCTTGGCGCGATGAAGTTCGTTGCCGGTCGTGACAAGATCGCAATGCCAAAAGATGCATGGATTGAAGGTGAAGTCGGTATCGGTCCAATTCCGACCGGTTTCGGTATTGAAGCCAAATTGAATATCCACCTGCCAGAGATGGATGCAGCAGAAGCGCAGAAGCTGGTAGATGCAGCACACATTGTATGCCCGTACTCAAACGCGACGCGCGGCAACATTGATGTGACGCTGAATATTATTAACTAAGGTTGATGATGCGTGATAAAGGCTCCTGCGGGGGCCTTTTTGCGTTTCAGAAAAATCCTCCATCCATTTGAGCTAAAGAATTTTCTGGTCTTACCATTGGTTAAATGTTCTACTGCTGCGCTTTGTGCGCCATCGCAGTTTTTTCGGTTCAGATTCGTCCCGATCCTGCTCGATACGTCACGCTTTTCCACTCTGAAAGCGAACCTTGCTGTCTTTATATAGTCACAACTGTGGTTGAAACATCGGCACCAGGTCGGGAACAGAAATTTAGATGAATTATATTAAAAGCTTAACGCAGCAGAAGCTCTCGCTTTGGCTGTCGCTCTACCTCGGTATATTGTTGAATTTACCGATATTTTATCGCCGCTTTGATGGTTTCCTTACGCACTCCACCGTCTCAAACTGGCTTTCCGCTATGGCGGAAGTGACCGCTGCGGTCTTGCTCACCTTCTTCCTTATGCGCCTGCTTTCGTTGGGTGGGCGCTGGTTTTATCGCGTCATCGCCAGCCTGCTGGTAGTCATCTCAGTTGCGGCAGCCTATTACATGGCGTTCTTTAACGTTGTCATTGGCTACGGCATTGTGGCTTCAGTCATGACCACCGATATCGATCTGTCGAAAGAGGTGATTGGCCTGCATTTTATCCTGTGGATGGTGCTGGTCAGTGCACTGCCGCTGTTACTGATTTGGCGCAATACGTTGCGCCTGACGCTGATTGAACAGTTGAAAACCCCGGGACAGCGCCTGAAGCCGCTGGTGATCATGGTGCTGAGTGTGGCGCTGGTGTGGCTGCCGATTCGCTACTTCGATAAGCTGCAAAAGGCGAACGAAGAGATCACCAATATCGATCTGCCGAGCTATGGTGGTGTGGTGGCGCACTCCTATCTGCCGTCAAACTGGATTGCCGCGCTGGGGCTGTTTGCGTGGACAAAGGTCGATGAGAAGCTGGATAGCCAGGAGCTGCTCGATCCGGCGAAGAAATTTACCTATATCGCACCGCCGGGCATTGATGATACGTACGTAGTGTTTGTGATTGGCGAGACCACGCGCTGGGATCATATGGGGATGCTGGGCTACGATCGCGACACCACGCCGAAGCTGTCAAAAGAGAAGAACCTGGTGGCGTTCCGTGGCGAATCCTGTGATACCGCGACCAAGCTGTCGCTGCGCTGTATGTTCGTGCGCGAGGGCGGCACCATGGATAATCCAGGTCGTACGCTGAAAGAGCAGAATATTTTTGCCGTGATGAAAGAGCTTGGTTTTACCTCTGAGCTGTTCGCCATGCAGAGCGAAGTGTGGTTCTACGATAATGCCGATGTAAATAATTTCTCGTTCCGCGAGCAGATCGGTTCTGAGAAGCGTAACCAGGGTAAAGCGGTCGACGATATGCTGCTGGTGCCGGAACTGCAGGCTTCGCTGCAGCGTTTCCCGAAAGGCAAGCATCTGGTTGTGCTGCATACCAAAGGGTCGCATTATCTCTATTCGCAGCGCTATCCACGTAGTTTTGCACGCTACCAGCCAGAGTGTATGGGCGTTGATGAGACGTGCAGTAAAGCGCAGCTGATTAACGCTTATGACAACTCAATTTTGTACGTTGATACCATGCTGGATAGCGTGCTGGATCAGCTACGGGATAAGAAGGCGCTGGTGTTTTACGCCGCCGACCACGGTGAGTCGATTAGCGAGAATATGCATCTGCACGGTACGCCGCGTGAGATGGCACCGCCGGAGCAGTTCCGCGTGCCGATGATGGTGTGGGCTTCGGATAAGTACCTGGAGGACCCTACCAATCGCAGCAACTTTGAGCGTTTACAGGCGCAGCAGCGCGTAGGCAAAACGCACCGTCATGTTGAGCTGTTTGATACCATTCTGGGCTGCCTGGGTTACAGTTCGCCAGATGGCGGTATTAAAGCCGCGAATAACTGGTGCCAGGCGCCGGCGACAACAGCCACCGCGAAGCCGCTATAATTTGTGCCTGAAACTTATTAAGCCAGCGCTGTTTTTTAAGGCGCTGCTTGCTTTCCAGGCGATCGGGCGGATTTTCGGGAAAAGGGATTGACGCTCTAAAGGCACGGCAGTAATATTCGCCCCCATCGGCGAGTAGCGCAGCTTGGTAGCGCAACTGGTTTGGGACCAGTGGGTCGGAGGTTCGAATCCTCTCTCGCCGACCATATTTAAGAAACCTGCTTTGAAAAAAGCAGGTTTTTTTTCGTCTGTAGTGAAAGAGGATGAGAACCTTCGAAGGAGGTTTGAGCCGAGCGTAGCGAGACAACGTTGCGCCAGCAACGGCCCGCAGGGCGCTTCTCGCAGAGAAGCGTAATCCTCTCTCGCCGACCATATTTAAGAAACCTGCTTTGAAAAAAGCAGGTTTTTTTTCGTCTGCAGCCAAAGAGGATGAGAACC
>Ga0157361_1000032_pt1 | contig 85282 bp, 79 predicted proteins | sample AttlaeALBM2_FD_111481 | JGI IMG/M metagenome (GOLD analysis project Ga0157361, IMG submission 111481) | Fungus gardens microbial communities from leaf cutter ant in Ribeirão Preto, State of São Paulo, Brazil - Atta laevigata ALBM2 | ecosystem: Host-associated > Fungi > Mycelium > Unclassified ...
CTCGGTTAAAAGCTGGATTCGCCGGGGTCTGGCGCATCTGCGGGAGTGCGTGGGCTTATGAACACACATCAACAGCACGATGAAGCTCTGGCTGCAGAGTATGCGCTGGGCACACTGCGCGGTGCGGCCAGGTTACGTTTCCAGCGAAGGTTAAAAACGGAGCCTGAACTGGCCGCTGCAGTGGCGCGCTGGCTAAATCTGTTGAGCGGTATGGATAATCATCTGCAACCGATCGCGCCGCCTGAACGCGTATGGAAAAAAATCGCGCTCGCGCTGCCGGAGAAAGCCCCCACGCATCACTATCCGCGTTCACTTCCCTGGCTTACCGCGGCCGGGCTGGTCTTCGCTGTACTTCTCTATACCTTTGTCATCCGTCCGTCTGCGCTTGCGCCATTGACGGTGCTCAATGGCGAGCAGCATAGCGGCCAGTGGGTTGTTAGCGCCAGCAGTACGCGCGATCGCCTCGAGCTTACACCGGTAAATGTTACGCGTGTCGCTTCAGACAAGAGTCTTGAGCTATGGGTGATTCCGGCCGGGCGCGCTCCGGTTTCACTGGGCCTTATTGAGGGTGGATCAGCCCGCACTATTGAGATTACAAAAGCGATCTCTATGGAGAATGCTGTGCTGGCCGTGAGCCTGGAACCCAGGGGCGGATCAACAACCGGGCAGCCCACAGGGCCGGTGTTATACAGTGCCAAACTATAGGTTTGCCGGAGCATAACCAATAAAAGACGCGACCGGTCGCGGTGCGCTTATTGAAAATGATTCTCGTTACGCTTTATTTATCCGGTTTCACCAGCCAGGCTTTTTCCTGCCAGGATATTTAAATCTACCAGGAGAAAGTCATGTTTCATCACTCATCTAAAATGCAATTCCCCGTTCGGGTTGAAAAGGCAGATCCTGAATTCGCCATGCTGCTGCAACAGGCTATCGGTGGCGTAGAAGGGGAGATTCGTGTAGCAATGCAGTACTTCTTCCAGGCGATGGGCGCGCGTGGCGATGCCCGTATCAGGGATCTGTTAATTTCCACGGCGACCGAAGAGCTTAGCCATATTGAGATGCTGGGCTATGCCGTTGCCCTGAATCTTGAAGGCGCGCCGCTCTCTTATCAGGAAGCGTCGGCAAAAGATCCCATTGTTAACGCGATTCTGGGGGGCATGAATCCTCGTCATATTCTCTCTTCGGGATTGGCAGCAATGCCGGTCAACGCCAACGGCATGCCTTTTGATATGAGCCATATCTATGCCTCCGGTAACGTCGCTGCGGATATGCTGGCCAATGTCACGGCGGAGGCGACCGGGCGCGTACTGGCGACCCGACTGTATAACCTCACCGAAGATAAAGGCATGAAAGATTTCCTCTCATTCCTTATTGCCCGCGATACCATGCATCAGCAACAGTGGCTGGCAGTGATTGAGGATATGGGTGGCCTGAACGCCTCACTGCCGATTCCAAACAGTTTCCCGCAGGAGAGTGAAGCGCAGGAGCACTCATACTACTGCCTGAACACCTCCCTGGATAAACCACTGCCAAAAGGTCGCTGGAGCGAGGGGCCGGCATTTGACGGACGCGGTGAATTTACCGCTAAAGAGCAGCCAGATATTTTAGGCCAGGAGCCTGTACTGGGCCCTGCACGTCCGGGATCCGGTGCACAGCAGGAGCAAATCGAGGGAGTTGTACCACCGGTAAACGGACCGGTTTAAAGCTCTTCTGCTCTAAGCTGAACAGAGCCAGAGCACGTTATCCGCAGGGGCTTTATATCAGGCCCCTGTACTGTTTTTTGTGCGGGTGAATAATAAAGGGTTGAGCCCGGTAGAATTTCTTAATACACCCCTCAGTAAGCCGATATGCCTGCATCAGCTACACTTCCGCCTGACAATACAGAGATCTAACGAGCAGGAGGAGTCATGACGGACGATAAGCGGTCATCAAATGAAGGCACCACAGAGATTGAGCATAAGCGGGTACTGCAAAGCGGAACCGCATGGAACGGACAACCCTATACGAAGTATCCGGAAGGTAAGCCCTCAATATCTGTCATGCGCATGTCTTTGCCTGCGCACAGTGAACTGCCGTGGCACATCCATGCCATGCCGAATACAGCCTATGTTCTGTCCGGCCAACTGACCATCGAAGACAAAGAGACGGGAGCTACCTGCTGCGTTAAAGCGGGTGAGGCCGTGAATGAAACCGTCAACAGTGCGCATCGTGGTTATACGACTGAACAGGCGACGGAGCTGGTGATTTTTTATGCCGGTGTCGAAGGGCAAGAACTCTCTGAGCCGCTACCCGGTGAAGAACCTGAATTTTAATCCTGGCAGGCTCAGGAACAGCAACATCAGGCGTTATCTGTCCGCTTTATAAGAGAAGCGGGCATGATACTCTTCATTAAAAAGGAAGGTATCCATACTGTGAAACCTACCTTTTTATCTCGTTTATTTTGAGCCGCTGCATGAGAGCATATTTTTTGCCGTCGCCAGCAGGAAAGCGGTCACGGAAGTTGCATCAGTGATTTCGCCATCACATATTAATTTAGAGAAGGCACTGATTTTGATTTTTTTCACCGTCAGGTCGTACTCTTCTTCGTCAAGTTGCTGTCCGGTAAACGTTAGCTGTGTGGCAAGGTAGATATGATAACCCTGCGCTGAGTAGCCCTGTGCGAGCTTCTGATATCCGACATATGTCATTTTACCCGCGCTCAACCCCGTTTCTTCTTTTAATTCGCCTCTTGCGATGTCTTCAGGCGCAGCATCGGGAGAGCACTCCCAACTTCCCTGTGGCAGTTCTGTGGTTCTCTGGCCCAGCGGATAACGGTATTGCTCAACCAGATAGATTTCATCATTCTCAACCGGAATAACAACCACGAAATCATCTTTTTCAATCACGGAGTAGAGCCCCTCGCTACCGTCGGCTCTTAAAATGCGATCTTCCTTAAGCGTCATCCAGCGGTTGCGGTAAATTTGTCTGGATGCCAATGTTTTTATCTCTCTCACTCTATCCTCCTTATTTCGGGAGATTGTTAGTCACCATGATGCAATACCCTCCCGGGGAAAATGCCCACGCAATAGCAGCCTGGTGGTTCCTGTCAGGCTTCCTCAGTTTTAAGTGTTGCAAGTATTGCAGTTTCTATTTTCTCGGGTGTAGAGATCGGGGCAAAACGTTTAAGTGGTTTGCCGTCACGCCCGATCAAAAACTTTGTGAAGTTCCACTTGATTCGTCCACCCAGCACACCGGGCAGTTCATCTTTCAGATAACGAAACAGCGGGTGCGCTGCGGGACCATTTACCTCCACTTTTTCGAACATCGGAAAGCTCACCCCGTAGTTAATGTGGCAAGTCTGCGCGATTTCATCAGCATTGCCGGGCTCCTGCTTACCGAACTGATTGCAGGGAAACCCAAGCACCACTAAACCCTGATCAGCGTACTTCTTGTAGAGGGATTCAAGTCCCGCATATTGAGGTGTGAACCCACAATGGCTGGCGGTATTGACTACCAGAATGACTTTGCCAGCGTAGTCTGCCATAGAGATTTGCTGGCCCCGTAGGCTGGTAGCGGTAAGTTGGTAAAAGGTGCTCATAGCGGAATCCTCAGAACAGAACCAACCGAACTTTAATGGAGTCAGGTAGCGCGAGTTGGCGGTTTAGAGCCATGATAATCACTTTTTATTTACGAAGGCAGGCCTGAAAAGCGTTATCTGTGATGCACTAAAGCATCGGTTCTCAAATTGATATCGGCAATGCCTATTAACGTGATAGTTAGCATGAATACAATATCGGCACTTATTGTTAATTTGTTAATAGTAACCTTGGATATTATTACCTCATCGAAAGCAAACATGCTTTCAACTACACAAACCAAGGATAAAGACCATGAAAACTATCAAAGCAATGTCAATCGCCGCTGTAGCCGCTCTTTCACTGATGTCAGCTGCCAGCTTCGCGCAAACCGTTACCGCTACTTCTCTGACTCTTGACGGTGCGGAAGCGAAAATCGCCGCGCAGGCTCAGCAGGATGGTGCTCAGTACAAAATTATTGAAGCGAGTAACGGCAACGTTGTACATATGACCGCTGAATTATACAAATAAGAAGTGGTAGCAAAAATCAGTGCTGAAGACGGTCGCCCATCGGGCGGCCTTTTTTGCATCTGCGCTCGCAATATTTGCCGAGTCGCTCAGGCCCATGCTCTGTTCTGCAGCACAACTCTGTATCCATCGTGGTCAGCGAACGTTTTTCCATTAATCGCCCAATAAGGGTTAAAAGACCGCACTTCAATGAAACCTGCAGCGAGCATCTTTTCACCGGTATTACGCCACGCCTGTTCGTCAGAAAAATAGAGCACCAGTAAATCCTCTTCCGTTGGCAAAGGCTTCACTGGATGATCCTGGCAATGGGTAAACTCCAGATGCCAGCCGAGATCCGCCCGACCCAGCATAATTCCGTCGAAACCCGCATGATCGTTAAAGGCACCCAGTTTTTGCAGCCCTAATCCGTTGCTATACAGCAAAAAGGAGCGGTCAGGATTAGTCACGGGTCTGGCAATGCGCATATGAGTAAACATCAGGGGCTCCAGTCAATAAGCTTTGAATAAGCTGTTGTAATCTTCAGGAGTCTATCGCGAATCAGCGCGCGCATTTGTTCCTGAGAGCCTGGCATATTTGTTCTTCTGTGCGTATTTGCAAGCTGCGACATCGCCCGGTTGCTGCAACGGGCGATGTCCTACCTGTTTTTTCAGTTTTTGCATCTTTTTTATCAATCCTGAGCCGCTAATATCGCAGCAAACGATCTCACAAAGGAAAAAAGCTATGACCCGTCCAAACTGGTTTCAGGTATCAACGGAAGGTGCAAAAGCGCTGGGCGCACTGCATCACTACGCCACCACCGGAACAAACCTGCCTGATCAGTTAGTGCACCTGGTATTTTTAAGAGCTTCACAAATTAACGGCTGCGCACACTGCATTGATATTCACACGCGGGATCTGATAAAAAGCGGCATGTCGGTAGACAAGATAGTACTGATACCGGTCTGGGAGGAGGCGGCTTATCTCTTCTCTGAGAGGGAGAAAGCGGCACTGGCCTGGACAGAAGAGGTCACGCGCATCAGTGAAACCCACGCGTCAGATGAAGCCTATGCCGCTGCGCTATCGGTATTTGGGGATAAAGAGCTGGTCGAGCTCACTATCGTTATTGCTACCATGAACGCCCTTAATCGTATGGGAATTAGCTTCAGGATGAAGCCGCTGGCAAAAGCCTGAATCCGGGCAACAGGTGCCCTTACCGCGGTTAAGCAATATCAGAAAGAGTACGTCCCTGACAATTTTTAACGTTACTCACCATAATGCTTTTTAGCCAGTCAGCGGCTTCGCGTTTGCCGCTGCGCTTATGCGAATAGATCTTTACGGTAAAGCGTGGGGCTTTAAACGGCAGATCAAATATTTTGACGCCAGCAATCTGTGCAAACTTATCGGCAACGAAGGTCGGAATAGCCATTAAGAGATCACTTTCAGCGACGATAAACGGTGAACTCAGCATTGATGGCGTTTTTATTACGATGTTACGTTTCAGCCCCAGGCGTTCAAGATGGGAATCCAGCAAACCCTGTTTCTCATTCCAGGGGGTAACCACCAGATGGCCGGCTGCAAGATAAGCCTCCAGCGTCAGGCTGGTTCTCTGCATATTACTGGCCACAACAAACTCATCGCTGAAGAGATCTGTCTCCTCCATCTCCGGGTGCTTGTCATCGCCGGGCTCGCTAAAGCTCAGGGCCAGATCGACTTCCCCCGCTAAAAGCTCCGTAAGTGCCGGATTGTGCGGCAAATGGCAGAGTTCAAAGCGCAGGTTGGGCGCTGATGCATTAAGGGCCTTCATCAGGCCAGGAAATACGCAAAAGGCCGTGTAATCGGTCACCGCAATTTTGAAACAGCCATCGTTTAACATCGGGTTAAACGGCTCTGCCGGACAGAGGTGTTTATTCAGTGATGCCAGCGTCTCAGCAATGAATGGCGCAAGCTCACAGGCGTAGACGCTCGGACACATTTTATGGCCGTCACGGTAAAACAGCGGATCTTTCAAGAATTCACGCAAACGCGATAGCGCATGACTAAGCGCCGAGGTACTCAGGGAGAGTTCAATCGCCGCCAGCCGGACCGAGCGATGCCTGAACACAGCATCGAAAACCGGCAGTAAGTTCAGATCCAGCCGGCGTAATACATGATGCATGAAATTCACCTTTTGTTGATTTTATTGCAATTCATTCACGCAACATTAACGATTATTATCAACTGCTACAATCCCCTGCAGAGAAAGAACCCCTTATGACCCTGACTGTCCGCCAGGCATGCCCGGAAGATGCTGAAGCCATCTACAACATGATTGCTGAACTGTCGGTGTATAAACAGGGATTACAGGATTCACTGACCAGTCCGGAACAGATCAGAACCATGCTGTTCAGCCCGGAGAGTAATACCGAGGCATTCATCTGCGAAATGGGCGGCTTTATCGCCGGCTATGCCGTTATCACCAGCAGCTACTCCGCGTGGCTGGGCCGCCGTGGCATCTACATGGAAGATCTCTACTTCTCGCCCGATTACCGTGGTCTGGGCGTCGGGAAAGCGCTGCTTAAATTCATTGCTCAGGAAGCGGTAAAGCGACAGTGCGGCCGCATTGAGTGGAGCGCGCTCAGCTGGGATCAGCCTGCGAAAGAGTTTTATCAGAGCATTGATGCGTTGCCCCTGAATGAATGGGTGCGTTACCGGCTTGATGGTGCCGCGCTGCACCGGTTTGCCGACGGTCGTTTCAGTGAATAAAGGTTAATCTTTCGGTCGCGCATGCCGCCTGGCCACCATCCTCACGTTATGTCTTTCACTCAATCAGCATCCCTGCTACGTAACTTCTGCTACAGGCTAATTGACAACTAAAATGATACATTCTTTGCAAAATAAGCTTATTGTGGCGCAAATGGGTTTACGATAATTTCTCTCCTATCGGAAAGGCGATAACGCCTGACCCCACTTTCAGGAGAAAATATCATGATTGAACAACGCTTAGCTGACTCTCGCGGATTAGGCGATCACGGCTGGTTGCACTCACGTCACACCTTCTCGTTTGCCAACTACTGGGACCCGAAGCAGACCGGTTTCTCCGATCTGCTGGTCATCAACGATGATAAAGTGGCGCAGGGCCGTGGCTTTGGTGCTCACCCGCACAGCAATATGGAGATTATCTCTTATGTGCTTGAGGGTGCGCTGGAGCATAAAGACTCCATGGGTACCGGCTCGGTGATTGTGCCGGGCGATATCCAGCTGATGAGTGCCGGTACCGGCGTGACGCACAGTGAGTTCAACCACTCGCAGGAGCAGGGCGTTCATTTCCTGCAAATCTGGGTGGTCCCTGCTGAAAAAGGTGGCGCGCCCGCTTATCAGCAGACCCGCGTCACCGCAGCGGAGAAGAGAGGCAAATTTAAACTGGTGATTTCGCCGGAGGGTGAGAGCGGCTCGCTGAAAATTCGCCAGGATGTGCGTATCTACGCTGGCCTGTTTGACGGTGCAGAGCAGGAGACCATTGCGCTGGATAAGGATCGCTATGCTTACATCCACGTTGCCCGAGGCAGCGTAACGGTGAACGGCATGGTGTTTAACGCCGGCGATGGTGCACGCGTGCGTAACGAATCGGCGCTGACGTTCAGTCACGGCGAGCAGGCCGAAGTGCTGCTGTTTGATCTGCGCCCGTTAGAGACGAACCATCCGTCACGCTAAAAAAAAGACCGGCTGCTTAGCCGGTCAGAGACACAGGTCGAAATAGAGAGCTGCACGACACTAAACGGCCAGCATGAGGGAGCGGGCCGTTTATTTCTGCTCTCCGCTTATAGCGATTGCAGGAACGCCAGCAGATCGGCATTCAGTTCATCGCTGTGCGTCACGGCAAAACCGTGCGGCGCATTGTCATACACTTTCAGTTTCGCGCCAGCGATCATCTCTGCGGCCACTTTTCCGGTAGACTCAAAGGGTACAACCTGATCGTTGCTGCCGTGAATCACCAGCGTCGGCACGTCGATTTTCGCCATATCCGGACGGAAATCGGTTTCTGAGAACGCCGTTACGCAATCCAGCGTGCCTTTAAGCGATGCCAGCAGCGCGATATTCAGCGTCTGCGTCAGCACGCCCGCAGAGACGGTCTGTCCCGCATTGGTGCCGTAGAACGGCGCGGCAAAATCACTGATAAACTGTGCGCGATCTTTGCGTAATCCCTGACGAATTCCCTCGAACACGCTGAGATCCACACCCGCCGGATAATCTGCCGCCTTGCCGAAGATTGGCGTAACGGCACCCAGCAGCACCAGACCATCCACGCGGCCGGTACCATAGTTGTTGATGTAGCGCGTCACGTCGCCACCGCCCATAGAGAAGCCGACCAGCGTCACGTCCTGCAGGTCAAGGCAGGTGATGAGATCGTTAATGTCTGACGCGAACGTATCGTAATCGTACCCGGTCCACGGCTGGTCAGAGCGACCAAAACCACGGCGATCAAACGCGATAACACGGTAACCGTTCTCAGCCAGGAAGTTCAGCTGGTTGTCCCACATGTCGCCATCCAAAGGCCAGCCGTGGCTGAACAGCACCGGCTTACCTTTGCCCCAGTCTTTGTAATACAAGCATGTACCATCTGCGGTCTTGATTGTGCTCATCGTCTTTTCCTTGCCTTAAGTAAAACATCATTGAGAGAGTGATTTTTACACCGGTGCCACCAGATAGCGGGCCTGCGGCAGATTTTGCCCCTGATGGAATGCGTAAACCCGCGTCTGAATTTTTTGATCGTTCATGGTGTAGCGCTCAAGCTGGCGCAGATGCTCCATCCACGACCCCACCACAAAGGTTTCAACAAAGATGCCCGGCTGGAGGATATCCTCGTAAACGGCCCAGTTATCGCCACCGCCACGGCGACGCACGCGGCGCATGTCCTGCATACACAGGATAAAGTCACGCGCATCCTCTGTGCGAATCAGGTACTCATAGCTCACGCGCACCGGGCCACGATCGTGATGAATCTCCAGTGCCGGCACGGCTTCACTGCTGTCGCTCACATCCAGGTTGAGATCCGGGTCCTGATCCAGGCGCCAGCGCAGCACGGTCAGGCAGGCCAGCGCCATGCCACCGGTGGCCACGCAGAGCGAAACCGGAATACCGTAATGTGATGCCAGCTGGCCCCAGATGGCGCTGCCCACGGTCATTGAGCCGAAAAACACCGTCAGATAGACCGCCAGCGCACGGGCTTTAACCCACTTCGCCGCACTGCGTTGCGCCCCGACGTTCAACGTAGAGAGCACGGCAATCCACGCGAAACCGGTAAAGAACTCAAACGCATTCAGCAGCCAGAAGTGGCGCACGAAGGCCAGCGCCAGCATGGTAGCGGCGAACATCAGGCTGGCCAGCACCATCAATCGATCCGGATTGAAGCGTTTACGCAGGCGCGGCAGCATAATGGCACCGCAAATGGCCCCCACGCCGATGAAAGCCAGCATGATGCCGTAACCGCCTGGTCCTAATCCCAGCTCGCGACGCGCCACCAGCGGCAGCAGGGCCCAGCCGGCGCTACCGAACACAAAGAACGCCACGGTACGCACCAGGACATTACGCAGCACCGGCGCCGCATGCACATAGCGCAGGCCGGCGCGCACGGCGGAAAAGAAGTGCTCCGGCGGCAGACGCTGTACGGTGGGTTCCGCTCTCCAGCGGTAAAGCACCCATGCCACGCCCAGTACGGACAGCGCGTTCAGCATGAACACCATCCACGGGCCGGCAAAGGAGAGGATCAACCCGCCCAGCGCCGGACCGATGGCGCGGCTGATGTTAATTCCCAGCGAATTCAGCGCGATAGCCGGGCTGAGTTCACTTTTATCAACCAGATCCGGCACGATGGCCTGAAACGGCGGTGAGCTCATGGCGGCACCGGCGCTCATCAGAAAGGCCGCAATCAGCAATACCAGCGGCGTGACGTGCCCGGTAAAGGAGAGCACGGTCAAGCCTGTTGCCGCGATAAACACCCATAGCTGTGAAAACAGCAGATATTTACGCCGATCGATAATGTCCGCCAGCACGCCGGAGGGCAGGGCGAACAGGAACATCGGCAGGCTACTGGCGGCCTGCACCAGCGCAACGTTGAGGGGGTCGGCGCTCAATGTCAGCATGGTCCAGTTGACGCCAACATCGTTCATCCATGAACCGATGTTAGACACCACCGTGGCGATCCACAGCATGCGAAAGACCGGCTGGCGCAGTGGCTGCCAGGGTGAAGCCGCTGCCGCAGGCACCGGCGCAGCCTCTTCGTCCTGCGTAGAGGTATGGATATCGTTAACCTGCGCCATATCTGATCCTCTGCTGCGTGGCCGCGCCGACGCGCCATCTGCCCGGTCCGGTGATGGCCAGCGTGGTGAAGATAATCAGCAACAGCCAGCCAAACTGGCCCTCGGCGATGCTCCAGTCAGGATGGACAAACACCATCGCCACCAGCAGCACACCAACGATCGGCAGGCAGGCGATACGCGTAAACACACCCGCCAGGATGAATAATGGGCAGATTACCTCGGCAAAAATAGCCGGTAGCAGGCTCATATAAGGACCAAGGCCAAACGGGTCTTCGATCCGCGTCAGTTCTTCGCTGAAGTGAAACACCTTGGGTAGCCCGTGCACGTACAGCAACAGCAGGCAGCCGGTCAGGCGCAGGAAGAACAGCCCCGCATCAACGCGGGGCGGCTGAGAAAATTGACTCTTCATGGCGGTCAGAACGCGAAGCAGCTGCAGCCGAGCGCGCCCCAGAAGGCGTTCTCCTCGGATACCGGCAGGTTGGCGCCGCGTGCGACATCATGCGAGTGGCTGTGTACGCCGCACGGGCCACTGCACTGGTGCGGCATCTGCTGCATGCCGACGCGGGTTTGTGCGGTTGGTGGGGCGCTGCGGAAGTGGCCCGGCACCTTCACGACCGGTGACCACTCCGGTAAAACCGGAATCGACGGCGGGGCTTCGCCGCTGAAAGCGCCGGCTGCATACACAATGTTGCCATCCACGACCGTCAGCACAGATTCGATGCCTTTGATCTCCTCTTCCGGTACGCTGAAGTAGTCTTTACTCAGCACCACCATGTCCGCCAGCTGGCCGGCTTTAATCTGGCCCTTTTTACCCTGCTCGCTGGAGAACCAGGCGCTGCCCTGGGTCCACAACATCAGCGCGGTGTCACGATCCAGACGCGCATTGACGTCATACATCTGCATGCCGCCAACGGTACGACCGGAAACCAGCCAGTAAAGTGCGGTCCACGGGTTATAGCTGGCGACGCGCGTTGCATCGGTTCCCAGACCCACCGGAACGCCGGTCTCCAGCATGCGCGCCACGGGCGGTGTGTGACGGGTCGCTTCAATACCGTAGCGCTCAGCAAAGTATTCGCCCTGGAACGCCATACGATGCTGCACGGCGATGCCGCCGCCCAGCTCTTTGATGCGATCGATGTTGCGCTGAGTCACGGTCTCCGCATGGTCAAAGAACCAGTGCAGGCCATTAAACGGAATCTCGCGGTTAACTTTCTCAAACACATCGAGCATGCGGCTGATCGATTCGTCATACGTAGCATGCAGGCGGAACGGCCAGCGGTGTTCGACCAGATGGCGCACCACGCGCTCCAGCTCATCTTCCATGCCTGGCGCCAGATCGGGACGCGGCTCAAGGAAATCTTCGAAATCAGCTGCGGAGAACACCAGCATCTCGCCGGCGCCGTTGTGGCGGAAGTAATCACTGCCCTGGCCTGGGGTCAGCATGTCCGTCCACTTCTCAAAATCCTCCAGCTCATGCCCGGGACGCTGCGTAAACAGGTTGTAGGCAATACGGAGGGTCATCTGCTTCTTCTCGTGCAGCTCTGCGATGACTTCATAATCTTCCGGGTAGTTCTGGAAGCCGCCGCCGGCATCAATGGCGCTGGTCAGGCCAAGACGGTTCAGCTCACGCATAAACTGACGGGTTGAGTTCACCTGCTGTTCCAGCGGCAGTTTTGGCCCTTTCGCCAATGTGGCGTAGAGAATCATCGCGTTCGGACGGGCAATCAGCATGCCGGTCGGGTTGCCATTACTGTCGCGCTGAATTTCGCCGCCCGGCGGGTTTGGCGTGTCTTTGGTGTAGCCCACCACTTTCAGCGCGGCACGGTTGAGCAGGGCGCGATCGTACAGGTGCAGAACGAAGACCGGCGTATCCGGCGCGGCTTCGTTGATCTCGTCCAGCGTTGGCATGCGGCGCTCGGCAAACTGGAATTCGGTCCAGCCACCCACCACGCGCACCCACTGCGGCGATGGCGTGCGCAGCGCCTGCTCTTTCAGCATCCGCAGGGCGTCCGCAACGGAGGGTACGCCTTCCCAGCGCAGTTCGAGGTTATAGTTCAGACCACCGCGAATCAGGTGCAGGTGCGAATCGTTCAAACCGGGGATCGCCGTGTGGCCCTTCAGATCGATCACTTTCGTGCCGTCACAGTGATACTGCATCACCTCTGCCTGCGTACCGACGTGCAGAAATTTTCCGTCACGAATGGCGACGGCATCAGCAATCGGATTGCCGCGATCGACCGTGTGGAACCGGCCATGAGTCAAAATGACGTCTGCTTTACCTAACGTAACCATAGAACCTCCTGAAAGGGGCTGTCCGGAACGGCGATGAGCGCCGTGGACAAAAAGATCTCCTGCAAAGACGCAGGGTAAGTAAGTGGCGGGATTATGATCAGGCGTAGCGGAAAGCGTCTAGTTATACAAAGGGATAGTTATACCTTCGTATAGTTATACCTAAAGATAATAGTGAGAAAAATCAAAGGTTCATACACTGCTCCCCAGACAGTCATCCGGCGGGCAGCGCATGAGCCGCTCTATCTGGCCTGCGGTGCCTGTCCCTGATATGCCATTTGTTATTTCACGAAACCTCATAACATCAACCTCAATGGGCACAAACATGACCACTCGCAAACTTGAAGTACTGACGCCGCAGAATTGCCAGATCATCTTTATCGACCAGCAGCCACAGATGGCGTTTGGCGTGCAGTCTATTGACCGCCAGGTGCTGAAAAATAACGTTGTTGCGCTGGCGAAAGCCGCCAAAGTGTTCAACATCCCAACCGTATTGACTACCGTTGAGACCGAAAGCTTCTCTGGCAACACGTTCCCGGAGCTGCTGGACGTGTTTCCGGGCCAGGACATCCTTGAGCGTACCTCCATGAACTCCTGGGATGACCAGAAAGTGCGTGACGCGCTGGCCGCCAACGGCAAGAAGAAGATCGTCGTCTCCGGCCTGTGGACCGAAGTGTGCAACAACACCTTCGCACTGTGCGCGATGCTGGAAGGCGATTATGAGATCTATATGGTCGCGGACGCATCGGGCGGCACCACCAAAGAGGCCCATGACTATGCCATGCAGCGCATGATCCAGGCGGGTGTGATCCCGGTAACCTGGCAGCAGGTGATGCTGGAGTGGCAGCGTGACTGGGCGCACAAAGAGACCTACAACGCCGTTATGGATATTGCGAAAGAGCACTCTGGTGCTTACGGCATCGGCGTTGATTACGCCTATACCATGGTGCATAAAGCGCCTTCACGTCAGAAATCTGAGCACCGTACCCTGGCACCTGTACCGGCTCCGGTTCGCTAATCTGTGCGGCCGATCTGCCCCCGTGGCCGATCGGCCCTCCTGCTAAGGAGGACCTGTGAGTCCTTTACTCATCTCTCTGGGTGCCGGTGTTGCCGCAGGCCTGATCTATGCGCTGCTGAAAGTGCGTTCTCCGGCCCCGCCGGCCGTGGCGCTGATCGGGCTGCTGGGCATGGTGATTGGCAGCTCGCTGGGCGGAACGCTCTTTAATCACGATTCGGCCGCTTCGCTGCCGGCCAGTAACGCCACGGCCGATCAACGCCCGGCCGCGCCGCACTTACTGCCGAAACAGGCGGGCTAACTATGTTGAAAACCTATATTTTATCGCTGCTGGCAGGCATACTCATCGGCGTCTTTTATGCGGTGATCGATGTCGGCTCGCCAGCGCCGCCTGTCATCGCCTTACTGGGCCTGTTAGGCATGCAAATCGGTGAGCACCTTATCCCGGTAGGCAAGCGACTTCTCAATCGCGAGAAGCTTCATCACTCCTGGTTCCGCCACGAATATCCGTCAGGCGGCATCGACACGCCAGCGTCGCCGCGCGACAAAACCTCCTAAGGATGCGCCTCAGGGAGTTGTGAACATTATTAAGGAATACAGCATGCAGCTGTCACAGCGCATCATTGTTATTGATGATGACCGTTCTGTTCGCAGTGCCCTGACTAACCTGCTGCAGTCTGAAGGTTATGCCACGCTGGCATTTGAATCAGCAGAAGATCTACTTGGTGATGACGCAGCGCTCAGGGAAGCCGCGCTGTTTATCATTGATGTTGAGCTCAAGGGAATGTCAGGTTTTGAACTCTTCAGGGAGCTGATCAACCGGCTGAAAAATCCACCCGGCATCATCATCTCCGGCAATGGCGATGACAACATGCTGTGGTACGCCATCAACCTCGGCGCGCTGGCGTTTATGCGTAAGCCTATTGATATTGATGTTTTGTTCGATCATATTCGGTGTGAGTTATCCGCCCGGACACTCCGCCCATGAGTTCTCTTTTTCTGTCGTTGAATGTCTCTGACGAAGCCGCTTTTGTCCTGCATAACGAGCTGGAATTCAGCCCGCTGGCGCATGAAGGCAATGTGGAGTGGCTGCTTGGCAGACATACTGTTTCGGATGAAACCTGCGTGCTGGCGACAGCGGCCAGTGAAGACGCCCTCTACCAGGTTACCCAGCGGCTGAAAAATGAGTATGCCATACGCGGCAGGCTGGCGGAGAGCTGGGCGCTGAAGCCGCTCTGCTATACCTCCTGGCACGGGCGCTACGCCCTGATTTATCCCCCGTTTCCTTACCAGACGCTGGCCAGCCAGCTGCGCATGCCGCCGTGCAGCCTGAAAACATTCTTCCTCACTGCGACAAAGCTGTGCGAGGCGCTGGGCAAAATGCACCGGCAGGGTTTGGTACATGGTGACATCAAGCCCGCTCATCTCTTCTTTATGGAGAACGATGTGGTGCGGCTGGGTGGCTTCGGCCTCTCACAGCTGGAGTCCGATCCGCAGCAGCATATGCGTATGCCGGTGCCGGGCGGCACGCTGGCGTATATGTCACCGGAGCATACCTCGCGTACTGCGCATCCGGTGAGCCGCGTCAGCGATCTCTACAGCCTCGGCATCGTGCTGTATGAACTGCTGACGGGCCGGTTACCTTACGGTAATGCCGGAGGATGCGTGTCGGAGTGGGTGCACCACCACATTGCGTCAGAAGCGATCCCACCGCATAGCCTGCGCGACGATGTGCCGGTGGTGCTCTCCTCGATCATTTTGCGCCTGCTCGCCAAATCGCCGGAAAACCGCTACCAGACGGTTGAGGGCGTGCTGGCCGATCTCAAACGCTGTGCGCATCGCCTGATGCCGGATGGCCTTGTCGAATCTTTCACGCTGGGGCAGCAGGATATGCGGCCGCTGGCGCTATCCGCGGACGCGCTCTTTACGCATCATCGTCAGGCAACGGATATACTGGCCGCCTTCGATGAGGTGAGCCGCAGCGGTAAACACAGCCTGGTGTCGATCTGCGGTGCGCCAGGATCAGGAAAATCGGCGCTTATCGCGTCATCCTTGCGGGTTCTGCTAAAGAAAAAAGCGCTGCTGACCATGGTGAAGGCCGATCAGCACTCGCCGGTTTTGCCCTTTTCCGTGTTTGCCGCCGCGTTCCGTACCCTGACGCTGCATCTGCTTGGGCTACCGGCAGAGGAGATGGCGCGCTGGCGCGCGCATATTGCCCGCCTGCTGGGTAACTTTGCCGGACTGGCGGTCAGCCTGGTGCCTGAACTGAGCGTGCTGCTGAATCAGAAAGCCGTGGTACAGGCGGATGCGAGCGCGCCCGACGCGCGCGATCGCTTAAACCTGGTGGCCTGTAATCTGGTCAGAGCTTTTACTTCGCCCGCCAGACCGCTGGTGATATTGATTGATGACGTACACTGGGCCGATCAGGCCACCGTCCAGCTGTTGCAAAATCTGCTCAGCCTGAACGAGGATATTCCGCTGTTGCTGGTGGTGAGTCACCGTGATAACGCGACGATTCCCTGCCCGGATGCCAGGTCCATGCCTGCACGCCTGCGCGCCAGCGCCTCAACGCTTATCGCGATTACGCCGGAACCGCTATCGGTAAAAAGTATTGCACGCTGGCTGGCCGGCATCTTCCATACCCGCAGTGCGCTGACCAGCGAGCTGGCGGAGATCATCTGTGAAAAAACCGCCGGCAATCCGCTGGCGACCCAGGCATTTTTCCGCCAGGCCGTGCGCGATAAACACATCACGCATCATGCTTCGTTTAAGTGGACCTACGATGCGCAGGCCCTGAGAAACAGCCACTATACGGCCAACGTCGCTGCCGGCGTACTGGCGGATGTGCAGCGGCTGCCGCAGCCGGTGCGTGAGCTATTGGGCAAACTCGCCCTCAGCGGGGCCAGCGGTGACCTGTGCGTGATCGGCAAAATAACGCAGCAGAGCGAAACGGAACTGGTGCAGTGGCTGCAGCCCGCGGCAGAGCTGCGGCTGATTGCGCTGAGCGGCAGCGGCTGGGCGTTTATGCATAACAGCGTGCATGAAGCTGCGCTGAAATTGATCTCCCCTGATGAGAAAGATAGTTTTCACTACGCCGCCGCCTGCTACTACATGCAGGCGTGCAGTGACGACGTGGCGAACACGCTGCTGTTCCGCGCCGCACACCATCTGGTCTCAATACGGCACATCGATACGCTTGCCGCCGATGCTGCTGACTTTAGCCAGCTACTGCTTCAGGCGACACGACGGGCAAAAAATACCGGCGACTATGCCTCCGCGCTGCGCTACCTGCACTTCGCCGGCCTTATCAATCAGCATGCCAACAGAGATAGCGGCAATGCCTGGCTGCTGGAAGAGGCCGAGTGCGAATTTCTCAACGGTAATCTCACGGGTGCGATGACGCTGAGCACGAAAATTCTGGCTACGCCGGGTGACATCACGGATAAAGCCGAAGCGGCCGGCCTGATGGCGGAAATTCACATGCGGCAGTCAGACAGCAAGCTGGCGCTGGAGACGGCACTCGCCTGGCTGGCCGTGTTCGGCATCCGGCTAAACCGTCACCCCAGCCAGGCGGAGTGTGATGCCGCGCGCATCATCCTGAAAGATGATGTGGGCAAAAATCCCTATACGCGTTTTCGCTCTCTGCCCCGCGTAAATTGTAAAAAGACCGAAGCCATCATGAATCTGATGGCCAACGCCAGTACCTTCTCTGCCTTTGTCTGCCCGCGCCTGCAATTTATGATTTTGTGTCAGTTGCTGCATCTCACCATGGCGCGTGGTCTGAGCGGTGCCTCAACGTTAGCACTCTCCTGGTATGGCGTGGTATGCGGCGATCAGTATGATGAGTACAGTCGCGGCTTTGCCAGTGCGCTGCTGGCACGTGAACTGGTCTACAGGCACGATTTTGTCAGCTATAAAGCGCGTACGCTGCTGCCGCTGGACCAGGTGAGCGTCTGGACCATGCCGCTCACCTATGCCATTGAGCGTGCCAAAGCGGCCTTTGACGTTGGCGTGGAAATTGGCGATCGGACATCAGCCTGTCTGGCGCTGCGCCATCTGGTGATGAATTACCTGGCGCGGGGCGATCATCTTGAGGGCGTTTGCACCTCGATCACGCGCGGAATGAGCTATGTGCACAAGGCGCAGTACCGCGACGTTGAGATCGTGCTGGGCATGCAGTTTGACTATGTGATGTTCCTGCGCCAGCCGCGCGGCGAAACCTTTAGCGGCGATCACTTTTCGCCACCCGATCTTGACCACAGCGCGCAAAAATTTGCCGTTGAACCTGTGCTGCTGATGCAGTTCTGGACGCGCCTGTATAAAGCGATGGCGCACTTCTTTGCCGGAGAGTACGCAACGGCCGGTCAGCACTTTGCCGACGCGGCACCCTTCACCGCGTTTATTCCGGGCCATGTCCATTTGCTGGATCTGCATCTGTACAGCGCGCTTTCACTCTCTGCGCCACTGCAGCCCGAAACCTTTACCGATGCGCATCGGCAGACTCTGCTGCGGCATCTGGAAAGGCTGCAGATCTGGTCGAATGAGAATGAGAAAACCTTTGCGGATAAAGAGGCGCTGCTGCGGGCCGAGCTGTTGCGGTTAGAGGGCGAAGGTGCGCAGGCGATGGAGATGTATGAAAGAGCGCTGGATCTCTCCCGCCGGGGTGAATTTCACCATATCCATGGCCTGACGTGTGAGCTGGCGGCGCGCGCCGCTGACGCCCGCAGTATGCGCTTCGCGGCAGAGGCTTACATCAAAGGGGCAATAGCCGCCTGGGATCGCTGGGGAGCTGGCGCCAAAGTACACCAGCTGGAAACGCGCTATCCGCATCTGGCGCACCCTGACGCACCCGGCGCGCTGAACACCGTCACCTTTGAGCAGAGTGCGGCGATCGGCGATCTGCAAAGTATGGTAACTGCCATGCGTGCGCTGACGGAGGAGATCAATCTTGATCGCCTGATCCATACCCTGATGGTCATGCTGGTGGAGCGTGCGGGGGCGCAGCACTGCATGCTGATTCGCCTGATTGACGGCGATGTACCGGAGATTCAGGCCCGGGCTTCGACGCTGGCAGAGGGTATCCGCGTCAATATTGTCCGGGAGGTACCGGTAGCGACCGATCTGCCACTTTCAGTACTGAGTGCGGTTATTCGCACCGGTAAAGAGATTCGCACCGGCAAGCCAGAGGTATTTAGCCCCTTCAGCCAGGACAACTATCTGGTCGCTTCCGGTGCGGCGGTGATGTGCGTGCCAATGTTCCGGCAGGCGCAGATGGTAGGCGTGCTGTACCTTGAAAACCGGCTGATGCCGGATGTCTTTACCGCCGAGCACTCGCGCATCGTCGCCATGCTGGGTGCGCAGGCGGCGGTTTCACTGGAGACCGCGCGGCTCTATGCCGAGCTGATGGACGAAAACATCCAGCGGCGCAAAATCGAGAAGCAGCTGCGCGCCAGCCAGACATCGCTGATGCTGGGTGAAAAGATCAGTAACACCGGGACCTGGCACTGGCTGATGGAGCCGGACGTGCAGTACATCTCTGATGAATATAAACGCATCATGGGGTTACCGGATGAGCAGACCACCACCTCTATGGCTGAGTTTCAGCGGCGCGTTCACCCGGATGATATACAGTGCCTGAAGGCGTTGATTGATACGCAATCCAGTCAGGGCCTGATCATGCAGGCGGAGTTTCGCATCATCCGTGACGACGGTGAGTGTCGCTACATCAAGGGCATTGGTGAAGCCGTGGATAACTGGCCGGAGACGCGGGAGTATTTTGGCACGCTGACGGACATTACCAGCCAGCGAATGTCCGAAGATGCCGCGCGGATTGCGCAGGCGGAGCTGGCACGCGTCGCCCGTGCCACCACCGTCGGTCAGCTGACATCCTCTATTGCCCATGAGATCAATCAGCCGCTGATGTCGATCGTTGCGAATGCCGGCGCCAGTCTGCGCTGGCTCAAGCGCGAGCCGGCGAATCTGGAGAATGCGAGTTCCGGTCTGGAGGAGATTCTCCGGGAAGGGCGGCGTGCCGGGGATATCATTCGTGGCCTGCAGGCGCTGACGCGAAATCAGGCGGCGGAGTTTGCGCCCGCCAGCCTGCATCAGCTGGCGCGGGATATTCTGAACCTGTCGCGTATGGAGCTGGAGCGACGTTTCGTTTCACTGGAGCTGGATTTCAAAGCGCAGTGCGATGAGGTGTTCTGTGAGCGCATTCAGATACAGCAGGTGCTGCTGAATCTGATCATCAACGCCATTGAAGCCATGGCAGAGAACAGCGGTGGCCGCACGCTGCGTCTGACGTCCTGGCATCCTGCTGAAAACGTCATCCGTTTTGAGGTTGCAGACAACGGTACGGGGTTAACGGCGGAGGTGATCGGCAAGATTTTTGAGTCGTTTTACACCACCAAAGCTGAAGGCATGGGCATGGGGCTGACCATCAGTCATGAGATTATTAAGCGGCACGGCGGGGAGATTCATGCCGAAAACGCGCCCGCCGGCGGCAGCCTGTTCTGGTTTACGCTGCCAGTGAATAGCCCGCCAGCATCATGATGCGTGCACCCGTTGCTCGCGGCGGGTGCGGCGTTAACGTGAGAAACGGCTACTTGTCGTCAAGCAGGTGCAGCTTCTCCGCGGTTCTCACCAGCTCTGAGACTGAGCGCACCATCATCTTTTCCATTACTCTGCGCTTGTGCACTTTGGCGGTGATCTCACTGATACCCATCTCAGCGGCGATCTGCTTATTCAGCAACCCCTGCATCACCAGCTGCATCAGCTCCCTTTCACGCGGGGTCAGGGACTGATAACGGCCGGTCAGCAGCAGCTTTTCCCGGGCGGCGGCATCACTTTTTTCCGAAAGCGCCATCGCATCGGCGATAACCTGCAGCAGGGCATCCGGCATCACCGGCTTGGTCAGGAATTCAAACGCACCCGCTTTCATCGCTTTAACCGTGATGGGAATGGTGCCAAAACCGGTGAGGAAGATGGTTGGAATAGAGTAACCGCGCCCCATCAGCGTTTGCGACACATCGAAGCCATCCAGACCGGGCATATTCAGGTCAACAATCAGGCAGGAGGGGATAGAATATTCCGCTTCGCTTAAAAAGTCAGCGGGAGAGATGTAAGCAAGGACATTATAGCCTGCTGAACCCAGAAGGTTTTGCAGCGAACTGATGACGGAAGCATCATCATCAACAAGATAAACTGTTTTATCCATAAATACTCATTCTGACTTATGTGCACTCTTTTGTACTGAACAGGCAATATACCTCCGCCAGGATAAATTAGATACTGCGTAAAACTTATATCAGAATGTATCGGATACTCAACGCACAGCTGGATCTGATAATAGTCCTGCTGTTTGTAAGTGTTTAAAAATAAGGCAACATCACTCATCGCGTTCAGCTCTGCGATAAGCTTGCAATTATCCGTTAGTATAACTATCCCTTAGTATAACTTTCTTTTCCGTCAGCCACGTCAGATAATCATCCGGACATTATGAGAATAATAATTTGGCCGAAAAGATCACCGGCCATGCGTATGTATTTTGAATGAGGGATGGATGAAGGCATTTTTTACGCCGCTGTTGGCATCATGTATTTTTTTATCAGGCAGTGCGTCAGCTGCGGAAATTTATAATAAAGACGGTAATAAACTGGATTTATATGGATTGGTGTCCGGGTTACGTTATTTCAGCAGTGATAAGCGTCAGGATGGCGATCAATCTTACATGCGTATCGGTTTTAAAGGGCAGACGCAGATTTCAGATACGCTGACCGGCTATGGACAGTGGCAAAGCCAGTTTAATGCCAGTCAGCCAGAGAGTGACAGCAATACCATGACTACCCGGCTGGGCTTTGCCGGTCTTAAGATGGGACGCTTTGGCTCGCTGGATTATGGTCGTAGTACTGGCGTGCTGTACGACGCGTTAAGCCAGACAGATATGCAGCCGGAATTTGATGCGCAGACCTATAACACCGATCAATTTATGTTCCGTCGCGGCAACAGTCTGGCGACCTGGCGCAACAGCGATCTCTTTGGCCTGGTAAGCGGGCTGGATGTTGCCGTGCAGTATCAGGGTAAAAATGAGGGCAGCGGTGAACCCGGCACACGGGATGTCCTTCGCCAGAACGGTGAGGGGTACGGTATGTCAGTGGCGTATGCATTCGGCAACGGTTTCAGGGCCGTCGGGGCATTTACCCACTCCAGCCGCACCGGTGAGCAAAACGCGCGCAGTGGCATTATGGGCGAGGGCGATACCGCCGAAGCCTATTCCGCCTCGCTGAAATATGATGCGCACAATGTCTATCTCGGCGTGATGTACACCCAGGCGTATAACGCATCGCGTTTTGGTTCCCGTGGCGCGGGCGGTATTTATGGCTATGCCAACCAGACAAATATTGTTGAGGTGTTTGCACAGTACACGTTTGATTCTGGCTGGGTACCGTTTATTGCCTATAACCAGGCGCGCGCCAGCGATTTAGGCCAGGCCGGTAATGGCCGGTTTTACGCCACGCAGGACCTGGTTAAGTTTATCGATTTTGGCGGCTCATACCTGTTTAACCGCAATATGCTGGCTTATGTCGATTACAAACTTAACCTGATTGATAAAAGTGAATTTTCCCAGGCCGCGGGTGTATCAACTGACGACATTCTGGCGGTCGGGCTGGTCTATCAATTCTGACCGGCTGGCCATTAACCCCTTTTGCTGAGATCGATGAGGATCACCATGAGCAATAACAACCTTAAATTTGTCACACTCACCTGTAGCCTGCGCGCCGGGTCATTTAATGCCGCCATTGCTCAGTCACTCCCGGAGCTGGCACCGGCGGGCGTAACGTTTGCACCTTTGGGTTCACCGGGAGAGTTTCCACACTACAGCACTGATATTGAGGCGGAGGGCTTTCCGCCGGCGGTGCTTGCAATGGCGCAGGCGATAGCCGGGGCGGATGGTTTAATTATTATTACGCCGGAATATAACCACTCCATTCCGGGCGTGCTGAAAAACGCACTGGACTGGCTTTCACGGGTTTCACCGCAGCCGATTGCCGGTAAACCAGTGCTTATTCAGTCAGCCTCTCCGGGTAAATTGGGTGGCGTGCGGGCGCAAATACATTTACGCCAGATTCTCGGTTACTTTGACGCGCGTATATTGAACAAGCCTGAAGCCATTATTGGTGATGTGAGTGAAAAAGTCACTCAGGGTGTTCTGACTGACGAATCCACCCGACAATTTCTTGGCCGCCAGTTAGCGGCATTCAGCGAATTTGCTGCCAGATAATCACTGTGCTGGTTAAGTAAAGAGGCATTTTTACTCCGCGCTAAAAATAACTGCTGCTGACAGACTATTTTTAGCGCCTTTTCAGGGCCACTCAATCATGTCAGAAGTCTCTGCTGTGCCTTATACCGGTAATAGTGTGCTTTGTCGTCAACAGCGCATGAATACGCAGCCCGTGAGAAGTATATTTACGGTAAAAGATGAACGGGTGCTGAGTTTATCTATTCCGGCCGCTGAAGCGAATGGAAAAGCGTTAATCATTAAGGCGGGAGCAGCTGTGCCATCTGATATGCGCATGAGTGCAGTATTCTGTGTAATTCAGGAGATGGTTGAGTGGATTGATCACCACCTCGATCAGGCTCTTTCGGTAGAGAAGATCGCCGAAAGAAGCGGCTATTCGGTCTGGCATTTCCAGCGCAAATTTGTGCAGTTTACCGGGTTGAATGTTTATCACTACGTTCGCGTGCGCCGCGTCATCAATGCTACCTATGCGTTAGTGAATAGCGAAAAACGCATTCTGGAGATTGCGATCGACAACGGCTTCAACTGCCAGGCGTCGTTTACCCGTACGGTACGGGGAATAACGGGTTATACACCCGCCAGTATCAGAAGCCGTTTTAGCGCGGATCGGCAGCAGTGGCTAAAGCTGGTGGAGACGCTGCTCAATCCCTGACGACGATCTTTATCGAGGCGTTGTTATTCAACGCTCATCAAAGGGCACGCCGCCTTTGGCTTTAAGATGTTTGGGCGTTTCAATAATCGAGACCGTCACTGAGTTGGGCTCGACCTCAAAAGCATCCACCACCGCATGGGTGATCGCTTTCAGCAATTTTTTCTTCTGTTCAACCGTGCGGCCTTCCGCAGCATAAACAACGATCTCGGGCATAGCAGCATTTCCTTGTGGTTTAGTCGACCGGCTCAGCATAGCGCAGATCGCCACGCCGTGCCCGGAGTGGAAGCCTGTCAGGCCCGTCACAGCCTCTTCTGAACGGGTGCAGTATCCCGAAGTATTGGGGCTCGACAGGTGCCCCGTTCCCGCAATTGCGAATCTCGACCAGCCCTCTTTCATGACAATTCCCTGCAACCCATCGGTGTAAAAATAAATATTGTTATGTTATAACGTAATTTCTCTGGGTGTTTTGTTACGAATTGTTCGGAAAAAACAATGAAATCAATGAAGAAATTGCTGATCGCTACGGCGCTCGGCCTGGCTTCGTGCGCGGTTGCGGCGGCCAGTCAACAGGACAAACCGGTGCGCATTGCCGCACCCTTCGAAATTAAAGGAACCGATCCGGCGCTGGTCGGCGACATTTTGCTGCGCATGGATGTCGTTGAAACGCTTATCGAAGTCAACGAGCGTGGGGAACCCATTCCGGCGCTGGCGCAGAGCTGGCAGGTTTCACCTGACGGCCTGACGTGGCAATTCCAGCTGCGTAACGCCGTCCGTTTTCACGACGGTTCGCTGCTGGACGCGGCGGCAGTGGTTAAATCCCTTAATACCGCGCGCGGCAAAGCTGGCCTGCTGGATAAAACGCCAATCAACGCCATCAGCGGCAACGGCCAGAGTGTCACTATCACCCTGACGGAGCCGTTCACGCCGCTGCTGGCCGTACTGGCCGAAAGCCGATCGCAAATCCTTGCTCTCGCCAGCTGGGATGCGCAGGGCGCTATTACGCGCATTATCGGTAGCGGGCCGTTCAGGCTCACGGCGTTCAAGCCCCCGCAGTCGCTCTCCGTAGAGCGCTTTGAGGATTACTGGGGGACGAAACCCGCCATTACTGCGGCCAGTTACCTCTCCACCGGGCGCGCAGAAACACGTGCGCTGCTGGCAGAGAGTGGTGATGCGGATTACGTCTTCAACCTTGATGCCGCCAGCCGTCAGCGCCTGGCGCGTAAAGCAACGTTACAGATCCCGGCAATTCCGGTGCCGCGCACCCTGATGCTCAAGCTCAATCTGGCCGATCCACGTCTGGCAGAGCAGCCGGTGCGCGCCGCTATCAGCATGGCGATTGACCGCAACGCCCTGGCGATGGCGGTGCTGCGCTACCCCGGTGCCGCCAGTCAGCTGTTTCCCGCCAGTATGGGCGAATGGCACAATGCCAGCCTCGCACCGCTTCAGTACCAGCCTCAGCAGGCGCAGCAGCAGCTACAGGCCGCTGGCTGGCAGCCGGGCCCGGATGGCATCCTGATGCGCAACGGTCAGCGCTTTAGCCTGACGCTGCTCACCTATCCCGACCGCCCGGAGTTACCGCTGATGGCGATGGTCATCCAGCAGCAGCTACGCAAAGTGGGGATTGAGGTGAAAATCAACTCAACTAACGCCAGTGAAATCCCGGCGCAGCACCACAGTAATCAGCTGCAAATGGCGCTCTTCTCACGCAACTTTGCGCTGACGCCCGATCCTGGCGGCACGCTATTGCAGGATTATGGCGTCAACGGCGGCGACTGGGGTGCTATGAACTGGCATCCGCCAGGATTTGCTGACGCGCTGCACACCTTAACCCGATCCACGGATGCCGATGCCCGTGCGCAGGCTCGCAATACCATCACTGCCGCCATACAGCAGGATCTGCCGGTCATTCCGCTCGCCTGGTATCAGCAGGCGGTGGCGGTAAACAGCCAGTTGCAGAGTGTCAAGCTCGATCCCTTTGAGCGCCACTTTGGCCTGCGTGACATGCGCTGGGGTGAGCAATGATGAAACAGCTAAGCTGGCGGCTGCTGCAGGCGATATTTGTCGTGCTGGCCGTAGGATTGCTAACCTGGCTGCTGGTGCAGGCGTTACCCGGTGACATGGCGTGGCGCATCGCCTCGGGCCGCTACGGTTATGATCGTGTGGATGCCAGTGCGGTGGCGCTGGTGCAGCAGGAGCTAAGCGGTTCCCTGGCGCAGAGCGGCGCGCTGCTGCACTGGCTGCTGGATCTGCTGCAGTTCAATTTTGGTCGTTCGCTTGTATCCGGCGAGCCGGTTATGGATGAACTGCGCTGGCAGCTGGGCCAGACGCTGGCGCTGGCGGGTGTCTCGCTACTGCTGGCGCTGCTGCTGACGTTACCGATCGGCATCTGGGCCGGCTGCCATCCGCACGGCAAAGTTGATCGCGCGCTGTTCTGGCTGAGCTCGATGCTGAAATCCATCCCCCATTTTGCACTCGGCATGCTGCTGATCTTACTGTTTGCGTTGCAGCTTGACTGGTTACCTGCCGCCGGACACGGCGACGCGCATCACTTCCTGCTGCCGGCGCTCACGCTGGCCATCAGCCTGACGGCGGTAGGCGTGCGCGTGGTGCGTGAAGCCACCGTGCAGGTTGTCACGGCAGGCTACTACCGCTGGGGTGCACAAAAAGGGTTAACGCCGCCGCGACTGCTGCTGCGACACGGTTTACGCAACCTCGCTTCACCGGTGCTGACCTGGTTTGGTATGCAGTTTGTCTGGCTGGTCGAGGGTGTGGTCGTGGTCGAAACGCTGTTCGCCTGGCCGGGCATCGGCCACGCGTTGGTACACGCCATTTTTGCCCGTGATGTGCCGGTGATTCAGGCCAGCGCGATGACGCTGGGCTTACTGTTCGTGGTGCTGAATATGCTGGTAGACGCCGGTTGTCATCTGCTTGATCCGCGAGGGACGCGCGCGTGAAACTCTCCTTATCCAAACTGATCGGCCTGCTGCTGTTGCTCGCGCTGCTGGCCTTCGCCTTTCTGTTACCGCTGGTGCACGCGGGCGATGCGCTGCAACAGGATCTGCTGCAGATGTTGCAGGCGCCTGATGCCCGTCACCTGCTGGGGTTTGACCACCTTGGCCGTGACATGCTGACGCGACTCAGCGCCGCATTGCGTCTGTCGCTGGGGCTGGCGGCACTCTGTGTCATCAACGCGATGCTGGCGGGCGTGCTGGCGGGTGTGGTAAGTGCCCTCTACGGGCGCTGGCCGGACCGCCTGTTTAGCCTCTTTGGTGATATGTGTCTGGCGCTGCCGGGCCTGCTGCTGGTGCTGCTGCTGGCCGCCATTGCTCCGGATGCGCCACAGATGCTGTGGCTGGGTATTTCACTGGTGCTGTGGGTGGAGTTTTTCCGCGTCACGCGCGCCACGCTGCGGCCTATCGTGCACTCGCCTGGGATGCAGGCCAGCAAATTGCTCGGTTTCTCGCCCGTTTACCGCTTTCGTCATCACTTGTGGCCCGCGCTGGCGCCGGTGCTGCTGACGCTCACGCTGTTCTCCTTCAGCAGCGCCATCATGGCGGTTTCAGCGCTCGGCTTTATCAGCGTAGGCGTGCGCCCGCCCACGCCGGAACTGGGTCTGATGATGACGGAGTTGCTGCCGTTTGCGTGGGAAGCACCGTGGCTGCTGATGCAACCGGTCGCCGCGCTGTTTTTACTGTTGATTAGCCTCAACCTGCTGATGAAAAAGGAGCGCGCATGAAAAGCTTACAGGTTAACGGCGTGAGCGTTAGCGCCGCAGAGGGTGTGCTGGTAGAGCCGGTCAGCCTGGCGATTGCGCCCGGCCGGCCGCTGACGCTGCTGGGTGAGACCGGCTCCGGTAAGAGCCTGCTGGCGCAGGCCATCATGGGCATATTGCCACGCGAACTCCAGGCGCACGGCTCGGTGATTATTCACGGCGAGGCCTATCAGCTGCCGCAGGATGTGCCGCGGCTGCGCAGATTATGGGGCCGTACGCTGGCCTCGCTGCCGCAGGAGCCGTGGTTGTCGCTTGATCCCACCATGCCAATCCAGCAGCAGGTTGCGGAAGGGTATCGCTTTGTGCGCGGACAGTCGCCAGCGGTCAGTGAGCATGCCGCCGGACAGGATCTGCTGCAGCTGGGATTGCAGCACGCCGCCCGCTGCTTTCCCTGGCAGCTTTCCGGTGGCATGGCGCAGCGCGCCGCGTTTGCCGCTGCGCGTGCCGGCGGCGCGGAAATTCTGATCGCCGACGAGCCCACGAAGGGGCTTGATGTCGCGCGCCGCGATGAGGTCAGCCAGCTCCTGCAACGCGAAGTGGCAGAAGGCGGCATGTTACTGACCATTACCCACGACATTGCGCTGGCACGCCAGTTGGGCGGTGATGTGGTGGTAATGCACAAAGGCAGGGTGATTGAGCAGGGCGGGGCGCAGCAGGTACTGCAGCACCCTCAGTGCAGCTACACGCGGGAGCTGCTGGCAGCCGATCCCTCAGCGTGGCCGGCACGTCAGGCAACAACCCTGCAGTCGCATCCGGTGATCAGTGCGCAGGGGATTAAGTTAGTGCGTGGCGGGAAACCGCTCGGCGTGCCGGCGCAGTTTACCCTGCACGCTGGCGAGATCGTCGGGTTGCATGGCGCAAGCGGCAGCGGCAAGAGCAGTTTTGGCGATCTGCTGCTGGGCTTACTTGAGCCGCAGCAAGGCAGCGTAACGCGACACCGGGCGGCCGACGCGCTGAAGTATCAGAAAATCTATCAGGATCCCTCCGCGCTGTTTCCGCCACTGCGCACGCTGGAGCAGAGTATTAATGATGTGCTGCGCCGTCATCATGTAGCCGTACAGCGGCGCGACAGCCTGATGGAACAGCTGGCGCTCAGCCCGTCGTTGCTGACGCGCCGGCCGGATGCGCTCTCCGGCGGTGAGCTGCAGCGCTTCTCGCTGTTACGCGTGATGCTGCTGCAACCGGTATTTCTGTTCGCCGATGAGCCCACTTCGCGTCTTGATCCGCTGGTGCAGCAGCAAACGCTGCAGCTGATTACCGCGCTGGCACGCGAGCAGCAGTGCGGTGTTTTGCTGGTGAGCCACGATCGCGATCTGCTGGAGAAAAGCGCGCACCGGGTGATTGCGATGGATGCGGCTTAACGTGCGGGCGGCTGGCTATCACCAACACCAAGCGATCGCTGCATAACGACGGTATCGAGCCAGCGCCCATGTTTGAATCCCACTGACTTCATTACGCCGGTGTGCTCAAATCCGAGCGCCCGGTGTAATCCCAGCGATCCCTGATTCGCGCTGTCACCCACAATCGCAATGATCTGCCGGAATCCTGCCGCTTCTGCCAGCGCAATGGCTTTTTGCAACAGCGCTTTGCCTATGCCGCGGCCGGTTTGCTCAGGATCGAGATAGATCGAATCCTCCAGGGTAAAACGGTAGGCATAACGGGGGCGATAAGGTGCCAGGTAACAGTAGCCCAGCACCTGCTCATCCTCCTGCGCCACCAGCCAGAAACCGCCGCGCTGCTGCACATCCGTAATACGCCGGCGCATCTCATCCTCAGCCGGAGGATCGGTTTCAAAGGTTGCCGTGCCATGCAGCACATGCCAGGCATAGATGGTCTGAATCGCCGCCGCGTGATGCGGCCGGGCAGGAGTGATGTCCATAGGTTTCTGATAGTTGGCCTTAAAAGATTACCAGCATGCCACCGCGCCGGCTGGCCGGCACCGGCTTTAAACCCAGGAAATTGTGATGATAGCGGCATGAGGCAGCGCGCAGGGCAGACGCTGTCAGTTCTGCTCGGAGAGCTGTACCGCCATGGTATCGGCTTCCAGCGCTTCAAACACGTGCGGTTCATCCGCCGGGTAGCAAATGTAGTCGCCGGGGTACAGTTCTACCGGCGCATCGGTGGGCCCCACGCGGGCGCGGCCACGGGCAATAATGATGTGCTCGACCGATCCCGGCGGATGCGGCTTAGATGCACGCGGCGCCCCCGGCTGACTGGTGATCAGATAGAGATCGCGTCGCCCGCCCGGCGGACAGCTGGCTAACAGTGCAGCCTGGTAATCGGCCAGTTCTGCGGCGATCACCATGCCTTCACCCCGGCGGATCACCTGCAGGCGTTTCACTTCCGGCTCCATCAGACGCGCAAAAGGGATATTCAGCGCAACACAGAGTGACCATAACGTCTCCAGGCTGGGATTACCGTTCCCGGCCTCCAGTTGCGAGAGTGTTGATTTAGCGATGCCCGCGCGGCGCGCGACTTCGGTTAAAGAGAGCCCCGCGCGCTGGCGTTCGCGTACCAGGCCAGCGGCAATAATGTCAATCGGCGGCGTCAAAGCAGCTCCTGTTCTTTATATCGAACATTTTGTTCATCTTGAAAAACGTGTGTAGTGCGTTCATTATACCGTCTAAATTGTTCGGTATGAGATTAAATTGTGATGCGTCTGGGTGCAATACCGCTTGATCGCGGCGTATTGAAAGCGATTTTCCTCGTCTGTCTGGCGGACGGTATCGTCGGCCTCTCTTACGGCTCGCTGGCGGCTGCCGATGGTTTCCCGCTATGGGTGCCGATTGCGCTCTCCACGTTAGTGCTGGCCGGCGCGTCAGAATTTCTCTTTATTGGTATCGTCGCGGGCGGCGGCAGCCCGCTCACCGCTGCTGCGGCCGGTTTGCTGGTTAATGCGCGCCATCTGCCGTTTGGCATTGCGGTTAAAGATCTGGTCGGGCAGGGCAGTCGCAGTCTGCTTGGCTGCCACATTATGAATGATGAGAGCGTAGTTTTTGGCATCTCGCAGCCGAAGCTGGCGCAGCGACGCGCGGCTTACTGGATCTGCGGGTTGGGCATATTCGCCATCTGGCCGCTCACCGTGATTGGCGGGGCGCTGATTGGCCGCTTTATTCCGGATGTCGCGGCTATCGGGCTGGACGCGGTTTTCCCGGCCATCCTGATTGCCCTGATCTTTCCCGCGCTGCGCCAGCGCCGGACGCGCATTCCCGCCGCCTGCGGCGCAGTGCTATCGGTTATCGCTACGCCGTTTGTCCCGGCGGGTATGCCGGTACTGTTCTCTTTACTCGGTTTACTGAGCTGGCGGGAGCGCAAAAATGCAAAATAGTTTAGTGATCGCCGGCATTGCGCTGCTGGCCGTGGGCACTTATGCCATCCGCTTTGCCGGCTATCGCCTCGGCAGCCGTATGCCCATGTCCGAACGTGCGCGTAATATGCTTTCCGATGCGGCAACGGTTTTGCTGCTGGCGGTTGCGGTCACCACCGCGCTGTTTGAGGGCACGCATTTTGCCGGCGTAGCGCGCGTGGCAGGCGTACTGTTTGCCGTCTTCCTGGCATGGCGACGCGCCCCGTTGATTTTTGTTATCATCGGCGCGGCAATCATGACGGCGCTACTGCGCTATTTCGGCGTACCCTGATGAGGCGCCAGACTTTAAGGCTATGATTATGGAAAGCGATGACAACAAGGAGCACGCGAAAATGGTGATTAACTGCGTGGTATATCGTCACGGTGAGCGTGAAGAGCATGTCAATGTAGCCGAGATCTCTGACGTCCTGAAAGAGGAGAGTGCCTTTGTCTGGCTCGGGCTATACCAGCCCGAGCCGGCTTTCATGCAGACGCTGCAGGAGGAGTTCGGGCTCCATGAGCTGGCGATTGAAGATGCGCTGGTCGCGCACCAGCGGCCCAAGATCGAACAGTACGGTGATTCCGTATTTATCGTCGTTAAAAGCGCGCATCTTGAGGATAACCAGCGTATCAGCTTTGGTGAGACGCACTTCTTCCTTGGTAAAAACTTCCTGATTACTGTCCGCCACGGTTCAACGGAAGGGTATAAAGAGATTCGCGCCAAAGCGGAGAAAAATCACGCCATGCTCTGCCAGGGGCCGGGCTACGCGCTTTACTCCATTCTCGATTTTATCGTAGATAACTACAGCAAGATCACCGCCTCACTCAGCGAACGGATCGGCGATCTGGAGGACGGGATGTTCTCCACGCGTTTTGACAGTAATACGCTGGAGAAGGTCTATCACTTACGGCGCGAACTATTGTCACTGCGCAATGCGGCGATGCCGGTAACGGAGATCTGTCCGCAGCTGGTGCGCTTCCACGAGGATATCATCCCTAAAAATCTGCGCGCCTATCTGCGAGATGTGCAGGACCACGCGCACCATGTGATGATTGATGCCGAAGATATGCGTGAAACGCTTGCCAGTGCTATGCAGGTAAACCTGGCGCTGGTGTCGGTGCAGCAGAGCGAAGTGAATAAAAAGCTGGCGGGCTGGGGCGCTATCCTGATCGTGCCGACCATTATCTTCAGCATGTACGGCATGAATTTCCCGGATATGCCGGAGCTGCACACTCATTTTGGCTACCCGGCGGTGGTGGCAACAACGCTAATCATCTGCTGTGTGATGTGGTGGCGCCTGAAAAAAGCCAGGTGGCTTTAACGCGACAGAAGTGGGTTATTTCAGCCTGAAATCGCCAGGGATTTCACTGCCGGAAGCCGCCGGGCGTCAGGCTGAAGCCGCTCAGATTCATAACTCTTTCGCCACGCGCAGACGATGGACTATTGCGCTGCGATAACCGCGATGACAACGGCTATCCAGAACAGTACTGCACCGGCCAGTGCCATGTGATAAAGAAGCTGGCGGGAAAAGGATAACAGCGCGACCATATTGGCTCCGGAAAAATTATTAGCGAATGCCCATCACGCTAACCACCACGACGATCCAGAAAAGCGTACAACCCGTCAGCACCCTGCGCCAGATAAGATGGCGCTCCAGGTTAATCAGCGCCTCCAGACGTACACGTAAAATCGAATGCATAGCGACCTCAATTCAGAAAAAAGACAGCGAAAGTAATAAGCGAAAAACCGGCCAGAGTAGCGCCGGGTGAGAATATTCTGAATGGTGAGCGAGCGGGTTCACGACAAGACTGGTCTTGAAATCACAGAGAGTGAATGGATGCTGTTACGTGTTAATGCCACATCTGGTGCACCTTCCAGACGCGGCATGCTGGCAGGAAAAGTCGCAGATTACACGCTGCGCGTGACGCCGCCATCCACGCGAATATTCTGCGCGGTAATGTAAGCTGCACCGGGAGAAGCCAGGAAGGCAACGGTCGCGGCTACCTCTTCTGCTGTGCCGTAGCGCTTCAGCGGCACGCTCTCACGGCGTTCATCGGCTTCCGGCAGGCTATCAATCCAGCCTGGCAGCACATTATTGATGCGAATATTATCGGCCGCATAGGTATCAGCAAAGATTTTGGTAAAGGATGCCAGACCGGCACGGAATACGGCCGACGTAGGGAACATATCTGTCGGCTCAAACGTCCAGGCCGAAGAGATATTGATGATGCTGCCGCCGCCCTGTTTTTGCATAACCGGCGTAACCAAACGTGTGGCGCGCACCACATTCAGGAAGTAGGTCTCCATGCCACGTTGCCACTCTTCATCGCTGATCTCCAGAATCGGCGCGCGCGGTCCGTGCCCGGCGCTGTTGACCAGAATATCGATCCGGCCCCAGCGTGCCAGGGTAGCATCAACCAGCTTTTGCAGATCGGCTGTTGACTGGTTTGAACCGGTTACGCCTAATCCGCCCAGGCGCTGAGCAAGCGCTTCGCCTTTACCGGACGAGGAGAGGATCGCCACCCTGATACCCTCACTGGCCAGCTTTTCCGCCGCCGCTGCGCCCATGCCACTGCCGCCCGCTACAATGATTGCCACTTTTTCTACTGTCATTTTGCCTGCCTCCGGATAAGAACTAACAAGATTGCCCAGTATAATGGCTACTCTTCTCTGCAGAGAGTCAGTAACTCTGCCAATTGACAATAGGAAAACTACAGGATGCAGCCAGGATTTAACGAGCTTCCTTCGCTCAATGCCTTGCGGGTGTTTGAAGTTGTTACGCGGCACCTGAACTTCCGTCTCGCCGCCGAAGAGCTGGGGGTAACGCAGGGCGCGGTGGCACAGCACATTCGCGGGCTGGAGGCCAGCCTGGGGATGAAGCTGTTTGAGCGTTTGCCGCGTACGCTGACGTTGACCAGCGCCGGTGCAGGTTATGCGGTAAGCATTCGTCAGGCGTTTGAGCTCATTGATGAGGCAACCCGTACACTAAAGCCGGAGCCAAACCATTTAACCCTGAGCGTGACGCCAACCTTTGCCAGCCGCTGGATGTTGCCGCGCCTGCCCGCTTTTACTGCCGCCTGGCCGGATATCGATCTGCGGGTGCTGGCCTCCGAGCGGCTGGTCCGCTTTCATCATGAAGGTGTCGATCTGGCCGTCCGCTATGGCCGTCCGCCGTTTGGCAGCGGCGTGGAGGTAACGCTACTGTTTAGCCAGCAGGTGCTGGCAGTGGCGAACCCCGCTCTACTTGCTCAGCTGGGCGATCCGCAACAGGCCGAACATTGTCAGCGCTACCCGTTACTGCATGACGGACACCATTTGTGGCCGGCTTTTCTGGCGTTTATGTTCCCGCAAAAGTCGTTGCAGCATCAGCACCATCTGCGTTTTAACCAAACGGCCCTGGCGCTGGAGGCGGCAATCAGCGGTCAGGGTATCGCGCTGACCAGCCCGCATTTTGTCCAAAACGATCTCGCCAGCGGCCGGTTAGTGCCAGCATTTTCCCGTGTGATGACAGTTGATGCGGGCTGGTATTTGGTTGCGCCACAGCATCCGCGCAGGCAGGCACCGGTTGCAGCAGTGCGCCAGTGGCTGATCGATCAGGTAAATCAGGATATATAGCAACTGCACCGCTTAGGCAGGTTTTTACACTTATAATTGGTCCTGATGCCAGCGGTTTTATCTGGTTGCCTCCCTGGTACGTGTCTGAATTCACTGACAAATAAGCAAAAAACATTGAAAGCCCGTTGGGTGCGGGTTACAACGTTGCCACGCGACCTGTTTGACTTAAGTCATTGACATAGCGATCGCCTTACCATGAGCGCGATTTTTGCACTGCCTCAGAGATGGAAAACGGTGCGCCAGACAGGCCGACCATGGATGAAGAGGTTTTAGCGGGTCAGGTTCTCTTTAATTTTCCAACTCGCGGAGTAATGGAATGAACGCAAAAGTTTGGTTAGTGGATGATGATTTGTCTGTACGGGAGTCGCTGGGTTTTTTACTGAAAACGGTGGATTATGAAGTGGCTGACTTCGCTGATGTGGCGGCGTTAGATGCCGCCACAGACCAGCAGGCCCCGCTGCGTGGCTGCCTGCTGCTGGATGTCCGCACACCGGCTATCGGCGGGCTAAGCTGGCTGAACGACGAGACCAGACGCCATCCGCTGCTGCCGGTGATTATCATGACCGATCACGCCAGTATTGAAGCCTGTCGGCACGCCTTTAGCCACAGCGCCTTTGCATTTTTCATCAAGCCGCTGGATATCGAGCCGCTGCTGCAAGCTGTCTTTCAGGCGATGAACGAAAGCGAGCAGCGCGCCCGGCGTGCCTGACAGGCGCTAACTGTGGCGCGTCAGGTGATCGCGATCCGGCCGCTATGCGCGCGTCGTGACGCCGCAAAACACAATAGCGGCACCGGCAGCGTAAACAGCAGCAGAAGCCACAGCAGGACATAGACAGCATCAACACCATCATTTTGCAGATTATTGTAGAGCTGCACCGGCATGCCCTGCGGAAAATAGGCAAAAATCATCACAATACCAAACTCACCCATTGCCCGTACCCAGGCCAGCGCCGTTGCGGAAGCCAGCCCGGGTGCCGCCAGCGGCATCGACAGGTGCCAGAAACGCTGCCACGGTGCGGCGCCCAGCGTGCGTCCGGCTTCCAGAATCTCCTTTGGTACCGCCGCGAACGCGGAGCGCGCGCTGGTAATAAAATAGGGCAGTGCGCCATACCACTGTGCCAGCACAAACGCGGCAGGATTGTTGACCAGCGTACAGCCAAATCTCCCCAGCAGCTCACCCGGCACACTATAGGGCCCATAAGCGCTGACCAGTAAAATCCCCATAGCCAGCGGCGGCGTTAATAACGGAATCAACACCAGCAGTTCGACCAGCAGGCGCAGGCGGCCCCGCGCCTGCGATAGCCACCAGGCGACCGGTAAACCGCTAATAAAAATCAGCAGCAGCGCGATAGCGCCCAGGCTGAGGGAGGTGACGATCGCGCTGCCATCGCCCCAGGCCAGCCGCAGATGCTGCCAGTGGGTGACGCCAATCAGCGTGATAAACGGCACGGCCAGCAGCAGCAGGGCAGGGAGTGATAGCCACAATGCCGTGGCATGACGCTTGTTCATCACGGGTAAAGGGCATCGCCTTTCGGTGCGGCGTAACCATTTTGCTTCAGCAGCGCCTGGCCCGGCTGGCTGAGCATAAAGTCGACAAAGGCTTCACCCGCCGCTGCCCCGTGCGGTGCATTTTTCAGCACTGCCGCATAGTAGACCAGCGGCTGGGTATGCAGCACTTTATCTTTGCCCGCGCTGTCCTTAACGCTAAAGCTCACGGTGTTGTACCACTGCTGTGCCATGGCCGGATTGCTCAGATTGATGGCATCAGGCAGTGTCACATACGGCAGATGGGCAGAGATAACTTCGCTTTCGTAACCGGCCGCAGCATCCACCTGACCGCTCTCCAGTCGCGCCAGCAATCCGCCTTCCAGATGGGTTTGCGTCGGGTTCTGATAGCCGCCAAGGATTTTATCGGCGATGCCAGGCTGGTGATAATATTTTTCAGCCAGCAGCAGTGTGAAGATAATGTTTTGACCTTTGGGATCATTGACCGGATCGGTACGTCCAAACATCACTCCCGGCGTTGCCAGCACCTTTAGCCAGCTGGCGTCACTGCCGTGGGCCTGCGCGAACTGTTGAGCAAATTTCCCTTTCGGACTGTAGGCAATCACCATGCTGGTGCTGGCGACCGGCCGCGCACTGTCGATCAATCCGGCATCCTTCAGAATCTGCATGGGGCCTGGCGTGATGGAGACAAAGACATCTGCCGTAATCTTTTTGCTTGCCAGTAAGCGCGCCATACCGTAGGCGCCCTGGCCCTGGCCCTCATATTTTCCCCCGGTTTTTTGTGCAAAGGCCGGACCTAACGCCCGATCCATCACTTTACCCATGGAACCCGCATACGTTACCCGGATATCGGTAGCCGCCTGCGCACTGAGGCTCGCGCCTGTTGCGGCGGTCAGCAGCAGGGCTGTGAGATGTTTATTGCGCATTCCTGTCTCGTTATATATTTAAGTAGATAGCGATTATCGAAATTATCCGTCAGGGCGCAAGTAAAAATCTGTTGCGAAATCATGCTGTCCACTTCCGGCACTAAACGCGGATAAATTCGGAGAGGAAAAAAACTTTTTACAGATCCGCAGGCTACAACAAAGTCAGGTAATCCGGCACTTGTTCACAAAATAAGCGGCTATAGTTATCCTGTTTTGATCATCCCGGTGCACCTGCGGTGTACCTCTTTTTACCGGAGTGAACTGTTACGTAACGAGGTTGACCGTGTTTGCCGATCTTTCCTGGAAAATCATCCATCAGGTTATCAATCGAACCATCGCTGAGATGGTCGATGAACAGCAAACGCTGGACGTATTAAGCCTGCGCAGGCGGCTAAAGGAGATGGCTGAAAACGAGACCAATGAGGAGATGGTGCTGTGCTACTGGCAGGCCAGCAAAATACTGATGCGCTTACCCCCTACGGTAACCGCCGGCCAGCTGATTGATGCTGCCCGCCACGCTTTTCGTAGTCCGTTAAGTCACGATCCGCTTTAACGTTGCATGCCTTTCCGCTGCCACCACGTCGATTTAGAAACTAATCGCCTGATTTTTCGTCATAATCTGACAATACGCTCTGCTAGACTTCCCATGTTAAAAACGCTGATACAGAGGACAGTAATGAAAATCAAAAGTTATGCCGCCATGAATGCGGGTGAAGCACTGGTACCGTACGAGTATGAAACCGGTCCGCTGGCCGCTGAAGAGGTGCTGGTTGAGGTCGATTACTGCGGTGTGTGCCACTCCGATCTCTCCATGATTGATAATGAGTGGGGCATCTCCTCCTTCCCGGTGATTGCCGGCCATGAAGTCATTGGTCGCATCAGCGCGCTGGGTGACGCGGCGCAGGATAAAGGACTGAAAGTTGGTCAGCGCGTCGGGATTGGCTGGACGGCGAAAAGTTGTCAGCACTGTAACGCCTGTATCAACGGTGAGCAGGTTAACTGCGAAAACGGCTCAGTGCCGACCATCATGAACAAAGGCGGTTTTGCCAGCCATCTGCGTGCTGACTGGCAATGGGTGATTCCGCTGCCGGAAGCGATGGATATCACCTCTGCCGGTCCGCTGCTGTGCGGCGGCATTACCGTGTTCAAGCCGCTGCTGATGCATCACGTTACCGCCACCAGCCGCGTGGGCGTGATTGGGATCGGCGGTTTGGGCCATATGGCCATTAAACTGCTGCGTGCGATGGGCGCGGAGGTCACTGCTTTTAGCTCCAGCGCCGGCAAAACCGAATCGATTAAAGCGATGGGTGCAGACCGCGTGGTTAACAGCCGCGATCCGCAGGCGCTAACCGCGCTGGCCGGACAGTTTGATCTGATCATCAGCACCGTGGCGGTGGATCTCGACTGGCAGCCGTACTTCCAGGCGCTGGCACCGCACGGCAAATTCCACACCGTAGGTGCGGTCATGAAGCCTTTTGAGGTGCCGGCCTTTAGCCTGATTATGGGCGACCGTGCGGTCACCGGTTCATCAACCGGCTCGCCGGGTCAGCTGCGCACATTGATGAAGTTGGCTTCACGCGCGGATATCGCCCCGCAGGTGGAAGAGTTCCCCATGTCTAAAATCAACGATGCGCTGGAGCATGTACGCGCCGGTAAAGCCAATTACCGTGTCGTACTGAAAGCGGATTTCTAATCGCCAGAAGGCGGCCCGTCCGGGCCGCCTGCGTTACGTGCTTTAGCCGCGCGAATCATCCTTCTCGCCGAGGAAGAAGTACCACAGCGGGATCGACATCAGACCGGTAAACACCATGGTATAAAGCGCGATCATGAAGCCCTGCGTCAGATACATGGTCAGCGACCAGTGGCTAAACGGAATACCATACTGATCAATCACCCCGCCAATAATCGCATTGCTCATGACGGTGCCCACCACCAGCGCCAGTACAAACAATCCGCGCAGAAAATAGCGCATCTCTTTACGCTTTACCGTAAAGCGTGCGCGAATAATACCAAGCGGCGACTGCTGCGCGGCGAGGATCTCCGCTTCACTCATCGGCGCGCGCTGCTGTCTACGCCAGCGCAGGATATCCACCAGCACAAAGGCCAGCAGGCTGATGCCCATCACCGGCAGCGCATAACCCAGCGCCACCGCCAACGCCAGGCACACGCCCTTAGCGTAAAGCGGTAGCGCCAGCCAGCCAGCGGTGAGGGTCTGCGCCGGGCTCGCTTCCACGCCTTTCGGACGACGGATCCACCACATGCGATAACCCAGCACAATCATGCCGCATAAGCCGAGGCCAAACAGCGCCAGCAGCAGCTGATTCGCAACGCCAAACAGCACGCCCATGTGCGCATCTACGCCCCAGCGCGTCAATTTTGCCACCAGCGGGAAGCGGTCAAACCAGACGTGATCAACAACAGCGAAGCTCTGCGGATTGATGGATACCGCATCGACCTGGGTGGGCCAGCTGCGATCGATCTCCGTTACCGTCCAGGCTTGTCCGTCGCGCTTTGGCTGGCGAAGCTCCAGTTTGGTGGCATCAATGCCGTTCTCGCGCGCGACATTAAGCACGCGATCCCAGTCACCATCGGCGGCGTTGGCTGTTACCGCTTTGGGCGCCTGCGCTGCGGGTTTGGTCATGGCTGACATCGACATGCCGGACATATCCATCCCGGGCATGCTGTGGTGATCGGCGTGCGGATCGGCGGGCGCGGCGGGTGCATCGCCGTCGAGTGACGTAGTGACCTGCGGCGTCAGCCAGTTCAGCTCGGTACGCATCTTATCGATATTCGCGCCGGCCCACTGCGACCAGGTCAGCCCGGTGACGGAGAAGAACAGCAAGCCGGTCAGCAGGATCAGCCCGAGCGTGATGTGCCAGTGACGGCTAAAGGCAAAGCCGCTACGCACCGGTTTGCGCTGGCGCTTTGGTCGCGTGCCAAGCCACAGTAATACGCCGCCAAGCGCCGCGACCCAGAGCCAGCTGGCTGCCAGTTCGCTGTAGTTACGGCCGGGATCGCCCAGTAACAGGCTGCTATGCAGCAGATCAAGCGTGGTACGCAGTGGCAGCACGCCGCTGGTGCCGTAGACCGTCATGTCACCTTTGACGGCCAGACTGTAGGGATCGATAAATACTGCGCGCGACTGCGACGCACCGAGCGTGCCATCGCTAAACTGCACACGCGTAGTATCGGTCGCGCCCGGGGCCGGTCGCACCGCATAGATGTGTTGCTTATCGCCGGCATAAGCGCGTGCAGCCGTAATTTGTGCCGATAGCGGCTGCGCGGTGCCATGCGGCTGCACGGTGAGCGCATCCGCATAGACCAGATTTTCCAGCTGCGGAGTGAGGACATAGAGTGTTCCGCTGAGCGCCGCCACAAAGATAAACGGGGCAACGAACAGACCAATATAGAAATGTAAGCGACGTAGCAGGTTTAGCACCGCGCCGCGCGGTGCTGCAGAGTGAGCAGCAGACAAAGCCGTCTTCCTTCCGATGAGAGAATGTTGTGGCGCAGCGCAGCGTCAAACGCACGCTGACTGCACCGGAGTAGAGTCATTCAGCAGGAAAAAACGATTGGGGGTGCACGCGGGCGATGGGTGCCGCTGTAGCGGCGTATCACCGGTGCAACCCGCGGCGGCAGCGGCGGGGCGCGGGAGATCACCATCATCAGCCAGATGAACGGGACAAACACCCACATCATTAGCGGCACATGCACCAGCAGATCACAATAGCCGCAGGCGAACTCCCCGTTGTCCATCATGTGGTGGTCCATGCCAGGCATCGACATATCCATCATCTCATGGTGATGCATCATCATGCCTGCGTGTTGCGGTGCGGCCTGCAACGCGTTCTGACGCTCCATCAGCGTCTTCGACACAATCGGTGCGACAAACAGCAGCAGCACCGCCAAAATGGCGACGCAGGCAGTGAGGCGCTGGCGAAGGTGGTGTGAAAACGTCATGGCTGGTACTGAGTCATTCAATAAATGAGGCCGAAGTGTAACGCGATTGCCGCATCAGGGTTAAAAAAACTGAGCCGGATTGGGAAAAAATGCGCACCTTTTGAAAAACGTCACTCTTCGTGCAGGCTTTTTTAACTTGAGAGCAACCTGAAAAGAACAATGTAAAAACATTTTCTTTTCAGGCTCCTGCATGGACGGAATAAACCAGGGGGTTAGCTGAGTTGCCATACTCGTTGCAGCGGATGGCTTCATTCCGCTTAAAAAATAGAGCGTCCCAGCCGTTCGGTGAGCTTCTCCAGTAGCGCCGTACCGGCTAATGAGTTACCCGAGTGATCCAGTGCCGGTGACCACACCGCGATACTCATCTGGCCGGGAATCACAGCAACAATGCCGCCGCCCACGCCCGATTTAGCCGGCATACCCACGCGCCAGGCAAACTCGCCTGCGCCATCATACATACCGCTGGTCATCATAAGCGCATTGATCTGACGCGCCTGACGCGGTGAGATCACGGCCCACTCTTCGTTCTGGCTACAGCCGTGATTAGCCAGATAGAGGAAGGTGCGCGCCAGCTCGGTGCAGCTCATCGCCAGAGAGCAGTAGTGGAAGTAGGTCTCCATCACTTTACTGACGTCATTATGGAAGTTGCCGAACGACTTCATTAGCCAGGCGATCGCAGCGTTGCGCGCCGAGTGCTCATACTCCGAGCGGGCGACCACACGGTCATACTGAATATCCGGCTGCCGGGAAAGACGGCGCACAAACTCCAGCATACGCTGGCGCGGCGCGGTGAGGCGGCTCTCCAGCAGGTCACACATTACCAGCGCGCCGGCATTGATAAACGGATTGCGCGGTTTGCCCTGCTCCAGCTCCAGCTGCACCAGCGAGTTAAAAGCCTGGCCGGAGGGCTCTTTGCCTACGCGCTGCCAGATTTCAGCATCTTCATACAGCGTTAGCGCCACGGTGAGCGACAGCACTTTTGAGATGGACTGAATTGAGAAGCGCGTGTCGGCGTCACCGGCCTGGTAACACTCGCCATCGGGCGTATAGATAGCGATGCCCATCTGATCGGCCTCTACATCCGCCAGCGCCGGGATGTAATCCGCCACCTTCCCCTGAGCCGTTAACGGGCGCACTTCATCAACAATTTCCTGCAGCAATGCATTACTCAGTTCCGACACCTTTTTGCTCCGGTGTGAGTCATTGTTTTACGCCAGGATAATGGTGATTTGCACCCGGCGCGTCAATTGGCAGCAAGCAATTTTGTGTCATGGCTGTTGAATAAGGCGCTTCTCCGCTGCCGTGCAGGGGGGCCCGGAGTCCCCACGCTTCGCCCTGTTTGGCGGCAAACGTAAAATTCTGTTGCGAATGATTGAGTTACCCTTGCGCCGCTTTTCGCTATGCTGTCAGCCCCATGTTCAGAGGCCGAATAGCGCCGTACCCTGCCAGAGGATAGCAATGCCGGTAACAGACAACCCACAGGAGACCCGTATGCCGATGCGGGCAGGGCGATTTATGCTGCTGCAAAAGCTGCTGCGCCGCGATAAAACGCCGCTGGCGTTACTGCTGCTGGCCGCGCTGGTGGGCATATTGACCGGTTTGGTCGGCGTTGCTTTTGATCGCGCAGTCAATTTTATCCTGCACATGCGCCTGGACGGGATCGCGAGCCTGCAACATTCTCCGCTCCTGATGATCTGTGCGGCTTTTCTCGCCTCTGCCGTGGCAGGCGGCTGCGGCTATTTTCTCGTGCGCCGGTTTGCGCCGGAAGCGGGCGGTTCAGGAATTCCGGAGATCGAAGGGGCGCTGGAGGCGTTGCGGCCGGTGCGCTGGTGGCGCGTATTGCCGGTAAAATTCATCGGCGGCATGGGCGCGCTGGGTTCCGGTATGGCGCTGGGCCGTGAAGGCCCGACGGTGCAAATCGGCGGCAATATTGGCGGCATGTGTCTTGATCTGTTTCGCGTGCGCGATTCAGAATCGCGGCACACGCTGCTGGCCACCGGTGCGGCAGCGGGATTGTCTGCGGCGTTTAACGCACCGCTGGCAGGCATCCTTTTCATCCTCGAAGAGATGCGACCGCAGTTTCGCTACAGCCTGATCTCCGTGAAAGCGGTATTCGTCGGCGTGATTGCCGCCAGCATTGTGTTTCGCCTCTGTAACGGTAACGAAGCGATAATCAACATCGGACAGCTGCGCGATGCCCCAACCAACACTCTGTGGCTCTACCTGCTGCTGGGGATGTTATTCGGCGGCTGCGGCGTTGCGTTTAACCGTCTGATCTTTACCGCTCAGGATCGGTTCCAGCGCTTACATAAAGGACGCACCGGCGCATGGGTGTTGTGGGGCAGCCTTCTGGCCGGTCTGTGCGGCGTGCTGGGCCTGCTGATGCCGCAGGCCGTTACCGGCGGCATCACCCTCATTCCGGGCTTTGCCCTTGGGCACTACAGCGCGCTCGCGCTGTTTGGCCTGTTCGCGCTGCGCACGCTGGTAACCCTTTGCTGTTTCTCTTCAGGCGCGCCGGGCGGCATCTTTGCGCCCATGCTGACGCTGGGCACGCTGTTGGGCACCTGCTTCGGTCAGCTCTGCATTCGCTGGTTTCCGGATTATCAGTTAGAGGCAGCGACCTTTGCGGTGGCAGGGATGGGCGCACTGTTTGCAGCGTCGGTGCGGGCGCCGCTAACCGGTATCGTGCTGGTGCTGGAGATGACCAACAACTACCAGCTGATTCTGCCGATGATTATTACCTGTCTCGGCGCAACGCTTGCCGCGCAGTTCCTCGGTGGCAAGCCGCTCTATTCAGCCATCCTGGCACGCACGTTAGCCCGGGATCAGCTGCGTGAACGCAGCACGCCGGCAAAACAGGTTGATGGCATGCAAGAAAAATAAATTTCATGCTATAAATAATGGAATATTAATTTCATTATGAGAGGATCTTATCATGCCGGCCTTACCATCACTGCAAACCCTGCTGCAACAAGAAGCTGAGCACCGCTTAGCGCAGTTCGATTTCGACACGGCGTGGCAGCTGGGTCAGAGCCTGCAGCAGCGCGGACGTGCGATGAACGCCCCGATTGCCATTGAAGTGTATGCGTTTGGACAGGTCGTGTTTATGGCTGCGTTACCCGGCTCGGTGCCGGAAAATCTTGAGTGGATGCGACGTAAGCGGAACACCGTACTGTTGACCGGCCATTCGTCCATGTATGTCGGGTTAGTGAATGAGCAGAAAGGTGAGCGTATGGCGCAGCAGCGCAATATTCGTCAGGATGAGTATACCGATCACGGCGGATCATTCCCGCTGCTCAGCCCGCAGGGCACCATTGTCGGCGCCGTGAGCATTAGCGGTTTACCATCCGAAGAGGATCACGCCTTAGCGCTGTGGGGCATCGCCCAACTGATGCGCTGAGTGGCAGAATGGCGGCCCTTGCGAGCCGCCATAAAACTAAGGGCGTCTGAACAGGGCCAGACTGCGTCCTTCCAGCTCAAAATCCTTCTCTTTAGTGATCACAAGGCCCTGCTTCGCGGTATCGGAGGTGGTCAGCTCCAGCACCCAACCGCCTTCGCCAAACTGCGGGATACGGAAGGGCACGTTGCCTTCAAACGGATTGAACAGCATCAGCACGTCATGCCAGATACCGTCTTCGGTCTGCAGATCCTCGCGTCCAATGTAAACGCCCAGCGTGGAACCCTCCTCCCACTGCTCCTCCTGCTGGAACCCACCGCCGGCATTGAACCACTTAATCTCCATGCCATCGCGCCAGCTCTCACGGCGCAGCAGCGGCTGGCTGGCACGCAGCGCAATCAGGTGACGGGTAAATTCACGCAGCGCATCGGCTGAGGCGGGCAGGTTCTCCCAATGCAGCCAGGAGATCTCGCTATCCTGACAGTAACCGTTATTGTTACCCAGCTGGCTGCGACCAAACTCATCCCCCGCCAGCAGCATCGGCGTACCGTGAGAGAAGAGCAGCGTTGCAAGGAAGTTGCGCTTCTGCCGTTCGCGCACGGCATTAATGCCTTCATCTTCGGTCGGGCCTTCCGCGCCGTAGTTGTAAGAGCGGTTATCGTTGTGGCCGTCGTTGTTGTCCTCGCCGTTATCCTCGTTGTGCTTCTCGTTGTAGGAGACCAAATCGTTCAGCGTAAAACCGTCATGGGCCGTCAGGAAGTTAACACTGGCCCACGGACGACGGCCGCGCTGATCGTAGAGATCGCCGGAGCCCAACAGGCGCGCAGCAAAATCAGTAGAGACGTTGTCGCCTTTCCAGTATTCGCGCACCGTATCCCGGTATTTATCATTCCACTCCGCCCAGCCTGGCGGGAAGCCGCCAACCTGATAGCCGCCCGGGCCGATGTCCCAGGGTTCGCCGATCAGTTTCAGTTTTGACAGTACCGGGTCCTGCGTTACCGCATCAAAGAAACCGCCGCGCTGGTCAAAGCCCTCCGGCTCGCGACCGAGAATGGTGCCGAGATCGAAGCGAAAACCGTCAATATGCATCGATTCCGCCCAGTAGCGCAGTGAATCCATCACCAGCTGTAATACGCGCGGATGGGAAGTGTTCACGGTATTGCCGGTGCCGGTATCGTTGATGTAATAGCGGTGCTGATCGGGCAGGGTGCGGTAATAGGAGAAGTTATCGATGCCCTTAAAGGAGAGCGTCGGACCCAGCTCATTGCCCTCCGCCGTGTGGTTATACACCACGTCGAGGATCACCTCGATGCCGGCATCGTGATAGGCGCGCACCATATCACGGAAGCCCTGAATCCCCCGCGGCCCGAAGTAGCGGCTGGCCGGCGCAAAGAAGGCCAGCGAGTTATAACCCCAGAAGTTTTTCAGATCGCGATCCAGCAGGTGCTGGTCGTCCGGGAACCAGTGCACCGGTAACAGCTCAACGGAGGTCACCCCCAGACTTTTGATGTAATCCACCGTGGCTTTATGGCCCATGCCGTCGTAAGTGCCGCGCATCTCTGCCGGCACCAGCGGATTGAGCTGGGTAAAGCCCTTAACGTGGGTCTCATAGATAAGGGTTTGTGGCCAGGGAATGTCAGGCCGGTTGTTATCCTGCCAGTCAAACTCATTGGGATCGATGACGCGGCACTTAGGCGTAAAGGGCGCGCTGTCCCGGGTATCGAAGGTTAAGTCTTTATCCTCGTGCAGCAGCTCATAGGCGAAGTGCGCTTCGTTCCAGTTGATGTCGCCGTGCAGTTCACGCGCATAGGGATCAATCAACAGCTTATTCGGGTTAAAGCGATGACCGTTCTCCGGGTCAAAAGGCCCGTGCACGCGATACCCGTACAGCGCGCCAGGCTGCAGGCCCGGCACATACCCGTGCCAAATCTCATGGGTATATTCAGGTAGATCGAAACGGGCAATCTCATGCTGACCGCTTGGGTCATACAGGCACAGCTCTACGCGCTCTGCGTGCGCGGAGAACAGCGCAAAGTTAACGCCATGGCCATCGTAATTGGCACCCAGAGCGTGGCCCGAACCAGCCGTAATTGCGGAAGGTTTACCGTTTGACATTCAATCCTCTCCATCCAGTGAATAGATATTCATGCAAAAACAACAGGTTAATCGGACAGAGTTAGCTGCTGAATAACACCAGCGGCGCACTGTAGCTAACGTTATCCAGCGCGATGCTTTCGGCGATGGCGTAAGTTTCCCCATTTAACACATTGCGATACTGGCGATGAGCCAGTGATTCATTGAGCGCCACAGTGGTGTGTGTCCATTGCGCATCGGTAAATATCAGGCGCGGCACGATGATCAGCAGTGCGCTTTCGCTATCCTGACGGGCAAAGGCGATCACTTTGTCAGCGTGTTCCCCGGCGACACTCAGCGGCTGGTAGTCACCAAAACGGAACAGCGCGGGGCGATCGCGCCGCAAATGCAGCAGGCGGGCAACGATTTGCTGCTTCAGGCGTCCGCTCAGCCAATCCTGCTGCTGGCTGAAATCCGGCGCGCTGTGGATATCCAGCTGTTCTGCCAGCCGGGCAAAGTCCGGCTCACGGCGGTTATCGGGATCGACAAGGCTGAAATCCAGCGCCTCGCAACCCTGATAGATATCCGGCACGCCCGGTGCGGCCAGCTTGATCACCGTCTGCGTCAGGCTATTAACCAGACCGGCACGGATAAACGGCTGCAGCGCATGGCTGAAGTCTTCGAGAAACGCGGTGTTCTGCGGTGACAGCAGCTGGCGCGCATAGCTCAGTACGGCTTCTTCATAGGCTTCATTATTATCCGCCCAGTCGGTGCGCAGTTTGGCTTCCCGCAGCGCTTTTTCCACAAAGGGTATAAAGCGTTCGCACAGCGCCTCAAGCGCGGCGCTGTCTGTAGCGTGCATTGTGGCGGGCCACACACCTGCCAGCGCCTGATAGAGCATCCACTCTACCGCCGGTTCCGGGGCATCACCGTCATCCAGGGTGACAATGTGCGCCTGATTAAGCTGGCGCCAGCGCGTGACATTTTCTGCCCATAGCGCGGGTGCTTCGCTCAGGGTATAGAGCCGCGCGCGGGCATCTTCACCGCGCTTGGTATCGTGGGTAGAAGTCGTGGAGATCGCATCCGGCTGGTGCGCAAGGCGCGTCTGCATCTCTTCATGGAAGTGCGCCACCGAGAAGGCGTGCGGCAGCGGTTCGGCACCCACTTCATTAATCGCCAGCGCCACGTTATTGCGGAAGAACAGCGTATCCTCTACTGACTTCGCCATCAGCGGACCGGTCAGCTGCTGGAAACGGGCGCGGAACTCGGCCGCGTCGTGCTCGCCCTGTTCCGTTACGGCACCCAGCAGCAGCGCCTGAATAAAGCTGAGCGCAGCAGGTGAAGCGCTGTGTTTCACCTCTTCCAGCACCTGCAGCAGCAGCTCTTCACCGGCCAGCGGCATACCCGCCGCCTGTCCATAAGTGCGGTATACCGGGAAAGCGATCAGCAGCTCGCGCAGCGCCACATGCAGCTCCGCTTCGCCAAAGTTACGATGCTCCTGCTGCGTGACGTTACCGGCGATCGCCAGCAGGCGGGCAAACTCACCGGCAAAGTTGCGGTCGACCATCAGCTCACGCGCCGCCCGCAGGCCAGCCCTCACGTCGTTACGCTGGCCGGTTACCGCTTCATAGGTCAGATGCAGCATGTCAATCTGGCTATCATCAATCAGCGCATGCGAGAGCGCTGCGATGAACTCGTAGCCGGTTGTGCCGGAGATCGGCCATTCGTCGGGCAGCTGTTCACCCTCAGCAAGAATTTTCTCCACCGTGATGTAACACGCGTCGCCCGCAGCCTGGCGCAGCTGCTGCAGATAGCCCAACGGATCGGCCAGACCGTCAACGTGATCAACGCGCAGGCCATCCACGACACCGGCATGCACCAGTTCAAGGATGAGCCGGTGGGTATCCGCAAATACCGCTTCATCCTCTACGCGCACGCCCACCAGACCGGTGATCTCAAAAAAGCGACGGTAAGAGAGCTGGCTGCGTGCCGTGCGCCAGCTGGTCAGCTGCCATGGCTGCTGCGCATGCAGGGCCGTAATGGCGGCCGGATCGCGCATTGCCAGTACATCGCTCTCGCGTCCCTGCCAGCTGGCAGGCGTAAGCGGATACTCGCTGTCGAAGTAGGCCAGCACCGGTTTACCGCTTGTGCTACCCGCCTTAATGCTCAGGTCACCGTTCGCCAGCACGCGGTCAAAATCGTCTCCGAGGAACGGCAGCGTCAGCTTGCGTGACCAGTCGATATCAAAATAGCGTGCATAAGCGCTGGCTTCACCATGCTCAATCACATCGTGCCACCAGGCGTTCTCCAGTGACGCGGCCATGTGATTTGGCACGATATCCAGAATCAGGCCGATTCCTGCCTGCTTCAGCGCCGCAGAGAGGCGATCAAAACCGGCGCGACCGCCGATGGCCGGATCGATCTCGTTGGCATCGGTGACATCGTAGCCGTGTGTGGAATCACGGGTGGCGGTAAAGATGGGCGAAGCGTACAGATGACTGATGCCGAGCCGCTGTAAATAGGGCACCAGCGCCGCCGCGCGGTCAAACGTCATGCCGTTACGAAACTGAATACGATACGTCGCGGTTGGTATACTCATTGTGCAGCTCCCTGGGCAAGACGCACGATAATGGAATGCTGCGGCAGATCGCCGCTCTCCTGCGGCCAGGCAAAAATTGTTTCACCCGGCATCTCCGGCAGCGCCTGCGTCTGCCTCTCAATATTCAGCGCCAGCGACAGCTGCCCCTGCGGGAACTGCCAGCTCACTGCAACCATGCCTGGCGCGGTATGCAGCACGGTACCGCTGTTGCCTTGCGCGTCGGCCAGCAGCGGCACAATATGGTGCTGACGCAGCTGCAGCAGCTGGCGCGTCAGAGAGAGCCAGGCTTTGCCTTCCGCGCTGTGCTGCTTGTCCCAGTCCAGCCGGGATCGGATAAAGGTCTCTTCTGCGTTGGGATCGGGCACATTGTCGTCGTGGCCGGCATGACCGGTGAATTCACGCGCGCGGCCTTCACGCACCGCTTTGGCTAAATCGCCGTGGAAATCGGTAAAGAACAGGAACGGGTTGGTTTCGCCATACTCTTCGCCCATAAACAGCAGCGGAATATGCGGTGACAGTAGCAGGGTGGCCAGCAGCACTTTGGTGCGGTCAGCGCCTGCAAGGGTAATCAACCGTTCACCGTGTGCGCGGTTACCGACCTGGTCATGATTCTGGATGAAATCAACAAACGCCACCGGCGGCTGGCTGGCGCTTGGCACGCCGCGGCGCTCGCCACTTTGCGGTGAGAGTTCGCCCTGATAAGCGAAACCTTCTGTAAGGATGCGCGCAATCAGCTTTTCCGGCACGTCAGCGAAATCCTGATAATAGGCGTGCGTTTCGCCCGTCGCAAACACGTGAATGGCGTTGTGGAAATCATCGTTCCACTCGCCGCTAAACAGTGGCGTATTGCCGTCTTTATCGCGTGGATGCAGGAAAATAACGTTACGGCTATCTTCCGTGGTGAGATGGACAGGACGCTCCGTGATTGCCTGGCGGATGCGCTCGGCGATCTCAATCAGGATGTGCTTGCTGGCGGTATCCTCAATCTGATCGATAGCATCAAACCGCAGGCCATCAAGATTGAACTCTTTTAGCCAGTAGAGGGGCGCTTCAACGATGTAGCGCCGGACGGCATCGACATCATAGGCGATTCCGGCACCCCAGGGTGTCATGCGCTCTTCATGGAAGAATTGCGGGGCCAGCAGCGGCAGATAGTTGCCCTCCGGACCAAAGTGATTAAGCACGATATCCAGCACCACCGAAATACCCAGCGCGTGTGCGGCATCAACAAAAGCTTTGAAATCATCCGGGGAGCCGTACGCAGAGTGCGGGGCATAAAGCAGCACGCCGTCATAACCCCAGCCGCGATTTCCCCCAAACTGTGAGACCGGCAGCACTTCGATCATTGCGATACCCAGCTCCGCCAGCTGCGCTAAGCGGGGGATAGCGGCCTGGAACGTGCCTTCTGCAGTAAACGTGCCGATGTGCAGCTCATAAACCACGCTCTCCTGCCATGGCCGCCCTTGCCAGTCAGTATGCTGCCAGCGATAGCGTTCAGGATCGATGACAAGGGAAGGGCCGTTGACGTCGCCGCTCTGCGCCCGCGCGGCGGGATCGGGAACAGTTGTGCCATCAGCCAGCACATAGTTATATTCGGAGCCATGCTGCACGCTGTTAAGCGTCAGGCTAAACCAGCCATCGGCCTGCGACGACATAGCGTGCTCCTGCCCGTCAACGCGTAAAGTGATCTGCTGCTGGCCCGGTGCCCACAGGCGAAAACGCACGGTGCCGTCAGCAAGGATTTCAGCACCCCAGGATTTTTCCAATGTTGTGGATTCCATTCTTTTGCCTCGTTAAGCCCTGAGCGGGCAATGGACGACATCAAGCGATTCGCGTTCCTGAAAACATTACTCTCTGAATACAAAAGACTAATCGCCCTGGTAAGTAAGCGAATACCCTGATAAACCGCTGAGTACACTGAAAAATCATAGTCTATATTTTCAAATTTAATTCCCGCTGCGCTTTAAACAGTGGGGGAAAAGAAAATTTTCCGAATTGTTCGCTTAAGCCGCATTTTTTCGCTGTCATAGGCTACGGTTATGTTTACGCATTTAAACGATGCGCGAATAAAGCCAGACGGCACAGCAAAAATAATGAGGAGATTACTGATGAACGAAGATCGAATCAGCGGCAACTGGAAGCAATTCAAAGGGAAAGTAAAAGAGAAGTGGGGCCAGCTCACTGATGATGATTTAGACGTAGCGGAAGGAAAACGCGATCAATTAGTGGGTCGTATTCAGGAACGTTATGGCTACGGCAAAGATCAGGCAGAAAAAGAACTGAAAGATTGGGAAGACAGTAATAAGTACCACTGGTAAGTTCAGCCTGTCCCGGCACGCGAAGCGTGCCGGTATTAATGGTGCGTTCGTTATACCTCAATATCAGCTTATCTCTATTTCTTACCCTTCACGGACGTCATTTTTCTTCGCGAATTATTCCCGCTCTGAGAGCCTGTAATTTACGTTCGCTGAAGCGACAAATATAGTCATGCCAATCTTCAGGTTATTCCTCGCACAGTGTGATGTCGCCGCATCAATTATTGGGCGGCCCGGTACCCTGCATTGACATGCCCGCAATACTTTACAGCGGCCGACGATGATCGTCCCTGTTGAGCGTGAGCAGTGCCACAAAACTGACCAGTGCAGTGGCCATGACATACCAGGCGGGAATATCAGCGTTTCCGGTCTGTTTCATCAGGCCGGTGATAATTAAGCCGGCACAGCCTGAAAAGAGCGCATTGGATAACGAATAGGCCAGTCCCAGCCCGGTATAGCGCACACGCGTCGGAAACATTTCGGCCAGCATTGCCGGTCCCGGTCCGGCCAACATGCCGACCAGCGCGCCCGCAATAAACACCACCGCCGCTTTAATGAGCATGGCATTGTCCGGACTCTGCAGCACCTTCAGCAGCGGAAACGCCAGCACCAGCAACATAAAGGTCGCCAGCAGCATGACGGTCCGGCGACCGTAGCGATCGCTGAGGATCCCCGCCGGCAGAATGGTGGCCGCAAAACCCAGATTGGAGATGACCGCAATCAGGAGCGCCTGATTGAAACCGGTATGCAGCGCCGCCTGCAGGTAGGTTGGCATGATGACCAGATAGGTATAACCGGCAGCAGACCACACCATTAAACGGCCGATACCCAGCGCGATGGCGCGTGCGGTCGCAACCGGGGAGGCGTGTACTGCCTCCGCGCCTTTTGTTTTTGTAAACTGCGGTGACTCGTCCAGACCGGTACGCAGCCATAGCGCCAGCAGGCCCAGCGGCAGCGCCAGCAGGAAGGGGATGCGCCAGCCCCAGTCGAGCATTGCCGCCTCGCCCAGCATCAGCGGCAGGAGTGCCACGACCGCCGCACCGGCTAACAGCCCGAAGGCGACGGTGAGCGACTGCCATGCACCGTAAAATCCCCGCTTCCCCGGAGGGGCAAACTCAGTCATCAGCGCCACCGCGCCGCCGTATTCGCCCCCGGCAAACAGCCCCTGCAAAATGCGCAGCAGGGTAATCAGTAGCGGTGCCGCCACGCCAATAGTGGCATAGACCGGCACCAGTCCAATCGCCACGGTGGCCAGCGTCATACAGATCAGTACGCCAATCAGCACCGGTTTTCGTCCGTAGCGATCGCCCAGCCGGCCGAAAACAATTGCCCCTAAGGGGCGAAAGAAGAAGGCGACGGCAAACGCCGCATAGGTAAGGATCAGACTGGTCAGGGCGCTTTCGCCTGCCAGCTGGAAAAAGTTTTTGGCAATCAGCGTGGCCATAAAGCCGTAAACGGCAAACTCATACCACTCGATAAAATTGCCGACCGATCCGGCAATCAATACGCGCTTTTGGGTCGCAGACATGGCAACGGCAGCAGTCATTTCAGGTTCCTTATTGACAGAGGCGCTGACCATCCTGCGATTAGGAGCAAAGTGAAACAATGATTAGTTGAATTTGGTTGCTGAAAACCACTGTGAGCGCAAGGTTTGGCTTAACGGCGGGGGAAAGCGTCAGGGAAGTGGCGGCACGACGGCCGCCAGTAGATCGATGATTGCGCTATCAGGCAGGTTTTCGCTGCTGCACTTTGCGATGACGCTGTTTACGCAGCTTATCAATCAGCTTATGCGCTTCTGCTTCCGTCGCTACCGCCGGTGATGAGCCCTTCAGCGGTTTACGCGCGGTTTCGCTTAGCGTCAGGACAGTAATCAATCCGATAATCCCGGCACCCATCATGTAGTAAGCCGGCATCATGGCATTGTGCGTGGTATCCACCAGCCATGCGGTGATTAAGGGCGTGGTACCACCAAACAGTGACACCGATAAGTTGAAACCGATCGCTAACGCGCTGTAACGAATATCCGTGACAAACAGTGCCGGTAGGGTTGCCGGCATGGTGCCGCTAAAGCAGGTATGCAGCAGGCCTAACACGGCCAGACCGGCAAATACCCACATCATATTGCCGGAGCCAATTAACATGAAGGCCGGAATCGCCAGAATAATTAATCCCAGTGCACCGAATCCAATCACCGGTTTACGACCAATGCGATCCGTAAAATGGCCCCACATGAGGGTTAAAGGCATCATGATAAACATCACCACCATGACCAGCAGCAGGCCGGATAATTCACTCAGCCCCAGCACGCCGGTTAAATAACTGGGCATGTAAGCCGTCAGCATATAATTGGAGACGTTAAACAGCAGCACCAGACCAATACATTTCAGCAGCGGTTTACTCTGCGTACGCAACATCTGCCAGACGCTGAGCGGTGGCTTATTGTGCTCAAGCTCTTCGCGTTTATCCATATGGTCTTTAAACGCCGGCGTCTCTTCCAGTTTCAGGCGAATATAGAGGCCAAACAGGCCCAGCGGTGCGGCAAGGAAGAAGGGAATACGCCAGCCCCAGTCCATCATGGCTTCGTGTGGTAATACCGCAATCATACCGGTTACCAGACTGGCGCCCAGCAGGTAGCCCGCCAGCGTGCCGAACTCCAGGAAGCTACCCATAAAACCACGGCGCTTATCAGTGGAGTACTCAGCGATAAATGTGGCGGCCCCGCCATATTCGCCACCGGTTGAGAATCCCTGTACCAGACGTGCCACCAGCAACAGAATTGGCGCAGCAATACCAATGCTGGCATAGCTGGGAATTAAACCGATACAGAAGGTACCGATCGACATCATAATCATGGTGAAAGCCAGTACTTTTTGTCGGCCGAAACGATCGCCCAGCGGACCAAATACCATGCCACCAATTGGACGCACTAAAAATGCTGCGGCAAAGGTACCGAAGGAGGCGATTAATTGCGCGGTGGTACTGGCATCGGGAAAGAAGACCTGTCCGATAATGACGGCCAGATAACTGTATACCCCGAAATCAAACCACTCCATGGTATTGCCCAGCGCAGCAGCACTAACGGCGCGCTTCAGTAATTTGTTGTCGATGACGGTAATATCATCAACGGTGAGATCGGGCTTATTCGAAATCGTTCCTGTGCTCATAAATTCCCCATGAGTGATAATGGAGCGATCTTATAGCTTTCGCAGCCGATATTTCATTCATGGAAATGAAAGCTATAAGAGGCTGAAAGGCGGACACCTTAAAAAATATTTTTTCTTTACGCAAGTTTGTGACATATATCGCTGTAAATAAGCGTAGCGTTGAAGTAAGCGACTGTCAAAATGCGTAAGAGACGAATGAATGCATTATGTTGCGCAGAGGGAATTAACCCGGTATTTAGCCTGAGATGACGGGTCAGGGGAGTACTATCCAGGGGAATATGCTGCATCGCAGTGACAGACGTAATCTGCCTGCGAAAGCGAGCCGGCTGCGCCGGCAGCTGGCTGTTTGTGCTTCAGCTGTTAAGGTTAACGATGTAACCAAACAGGAGGCGCTATGTTGAGTTATCTGTTTATCGGAGCGAATGATATGGCTGCGTCTGGCCGGTTCTATCAGGCGGTGCTGGGGCCGCTGGGCTATCAACACGAGTCTGATGGCAGACAGCTGCTGTTCTCACTGCCAGATGTCGCGGATCGTGATAACGGGCCTGGTACCGTCTATATTGCGCCGCCGTTCAATGGCCAGCCGGCAGCGTCAGGTAATGGGTTCATGCCGGGTTTTCGTGCGGCAACCCGCATGCTGGTGGATGAGATCCACGCGGCGGGTATAAGCGCAGGCGGCAGCGATGAGGGTGAGCCGGGCACGCGCGAGCGTTACAACGAACACTTCTACGTCGCTTACCTGCGCGATCCCGCCGGCAATAAGCTGGCGGTATTTTGTAATGACTGAGGCACACGCTTTTTAGCCAGCGATCGTGACCGGGCATCAACCCGGCCCGGTACTGCCCGCCGCCAGTAATGGCACAATAACGTCACTGACAGGCGTAGCGATGCCGTGCAGCTGGCCATACCGCTGGATGACGCCGTTGCGAATGTCCCACTCCAGCGGACGGTTAGCCTGGCGATCGGCCAGAATTGAGGTACCCAAATCCTCCGGTGCGCGCCGGAAGCCAGCCAGTATCTCCTCTGGCACGCCATCCTCAAGTACTGCACTTTCGGCACGCGCCACGGCCAGACACTCGTGCAACAGGGCCAGCGTCAGTCCGGCGATATCGTCACGCCTGAACATGCCTGCGCGCCGGTTCGCCAGCACCATCAAGCCAGCCGCAGCATTTTGCAGCAGCTTGCGCCAGGCAACCGAAAGAAAATCTGCCGCCAGATCCACCGCACAGCGCGTACCGCTCAGCGCGGCGACGATCGGTTGCGCCTGCAGCACGTCCGGCAATGTCAGACGAGGCTGCGCCCGCAGCCACACGGAGGCATCCGCTTCACGCTGCGCCGGAAACCACACCACAGAGGGCAGCACGGTGGCTCCTTGCACATACGGGGCCAGCTGCGTCTGCTGTTCAACGCCGTTCTGCAGCGCACATACCACGGTGCGTTCGTCACACAGCGCAGCCAGCCAGGGCGCGCACTTTTCAACCTGGGTGGTTTTGACCGCCACAAACAGCAGATCAACCGGTTGCGTAACGTCTGCAGGCTGATTGAGTACCGGGCCTGGCACCGTCACTTCACCCTCATCGTGCCGCAGAATAAGCTGCGCATGTGCCGTGCGGCCGCACAGCAGCGGCGTTCTGTTGACCTCATGCAGCGCAGCCGCAATGGTGGTGCCGATGGCACCCGGACCTAAAAGCGCAATTTTGTGACGTTCAGACATTCTGCATCCTCCTCAACCGATAATGATTGTGCCGAGAGCGATAACCGTACACGCCGCCATTTTGCGCAGCGTTAACCTCTCACCCAGAAACAGATAGCCCAGAAGCGCGGCGAAGAGCACGCTGGTTTCACGCAGGGCTGAAACGGCGCCCATCGGCGCTGCGGCCATGGCACAGATAATGATGCCGTAAGCGAGTAGTGAGATTAAACCGCCGGCGGCGGCGCTGAGCACACCGGGCTGCCAGCGCAGCAAACTTCTGCTGTCACGCAGCGTAATATAGAGTGCCGGCATCATTACGCCCCAGAGCGCGCTCATCCAGGCGGTATAAGCCAGCGCATTGCCGGACACGCGTACCCCCATGCCATCCACCACGCTGTAGGCCGCAATAAACGCACCGGTCGCCAACGAATAGCCTAAGCCCGTCGAGGCGATTTTGCCGCGGCGCACGGCCAGCAGCAGAATGCCGCCGGAGATGAGCGCAATACCGCTAAGCGTACTCAGGGCAATCTGTTCGCCGGCGAACAGCGCTGCAGCGCAGGTCACCAGCAGGGGCGAAGAGCCGCGCGCAATCGGGTAAGTTTGTCCCAGATCGCCGCTTTGGTAACTGCGCACCAGGCACAGGTTATAGCCCACATGCAGCAGCGCCGAGAGCAGCGCATACTTCCAGCTGGCGCTATCCGGCGGCGGCAGAAAAAGCGCACCAATAATGCAGGTAAGGGCAATGGCCACACACATGATGGTCATCGACCACAAGCGATCGCTGCCGCCCCGCAGCAGCGTGTTCCAGCCCGCGTGCAGCAGCGCGGCAAAAAGGGTCAGTAAAATGATATGGGTTGGCATACGCCGATGCTAAGGCTGTACCGGCGACAAGTTAAGCGAAGATTCATCATTGGCGCATGAGTAAATACTCATACCTGATAGTTATGCTGTGCCTGCTGCGAAGCCGCCTGCAGCCAGTGACGGAAATCAACAATGTGCGGCTGTGTTTCAAGCCCCTGCGGGCAGACAAAATAGTAGGCCGCCGGCGACGGGAAAGGCACAGCGAACAGGCGTATCAGCGTGCCATCCTCCAGCTCTTTCTCAACGTGTCCGCTGCGTGCCAGCGCCACACCCTGGCCCAGCAGCGCGGCCTCTATCGTCATATTGGTGTCGGCAAAGCGCACGCTCTCCTGCAATCCCTCCATACTTATACCAACCTGCTTAAACCAGCTTGCCCACTTGGGCACCAGATCGGCGCCATCGCGCGTCAGTAACGGATAGCGCAGCAGCTGTGCCGGCGCGTCAGGTAGACCAAAGCGCTGCAGCAGCGCCGGGCTTGCTACCGGAAAGAGCTGCTCGCGGAACATGAATTCACTGAATAGCGCCGGGTAGTGGCCGTAACCAAAACGGATTGCCACGCTGGCGTTGTCGCGGGCGAAGTTGATCGCTTCATCGCTACTCTCAATGCTGACCAAAATTTCCGGATGCAAACGGGCCAGCTCGGGCAGTCGGGGCAGCAGCCACTTCAGCGCGAAGGAGTAAGTCGTATTCACGCGAAGCCGCATCCGCCCCTTCTGCTCGCGCACATCAGCGAGCGTGGTTTCCAGATTGCTAAAGAATGCCCTCACAATGGGAGCCAGCGCTGCACCGGCGGGCGTGAGGCTCAGCGTTTTACCACGCTGGAACAGCTGCACGCCCCAGATCTCCTCAAGATTTTTAAGCTGGTGACTGACTGCGCTCTGCGTAATACAGAGCTCTTCAGCTGCTGAGGTAAAAGTGGCGTGGCGTGTAGCCACTTCAAACGTGCGCAGCGTGGCGGTCGGCGGAAGATGGCGCATGATGGCGCTCCTGTGAATGCGCTATTGCTCATGGCACTTTACGCGGCTGTGCGGGGAAACGGTAGCGTTACGCTCGCATCCTGCGGTTGATTAACTATGGTTATCACTCAATCAACAGGGAGTGAAACATGTTTAAACATCTATTAACCGCCTGCGCGGTCGCCTTACTGGCCGGCTGCGGTGCGAATAACAGCGCCTCGCCGGTAACCGCACCAGGCGCCCCGGTCGCGGGTAAAACGGCACTTCTGGAGAGTGGCGCAGCAGCACTGCAATCGCGACCGCCTATCGACGCAATTAATACCTATCTGGATGGATTTCACTACTATTGCGGCAATAAGAGCGGGCAGATGGAGGCGCATCACTACGTGACGATCCTTAACGAGGATGTCATGCAGGCGGTGATTTATGACGGCAATAAAAAGGACGCCAAATTGATGGGCGTTGAATACATCATCAGCGAGCGCCTGTTTAAGCAGCTGCCGGCCAGCGAGAAGCAGTACTGGCATAGCCACCGTTATGAGGTGAAATCCGGTTCGCTGGTTGCACCGGGTATTCCGCCCGCTGCGGAGCACGCGCTGATGAGCAAAATCGCCAACACCTATGGCAAAACCTGGCACACCTGGCATACCGATCGCGATAAAACCCTGCCGCTGGGCGAACCTGCCCTGATGATGGGCTTCACCGCCGACGGCCAGCTCAACCCGGCGCTGCTGGCCGATCGCGATCGCCGCTTTGATATCGATACGCAAAAGATTCAAAAGTCGCGTGAGGATATCGCGGCGCACCCGGTGGCTTCAGGTGCGGACAACTGCCAGCGCGTGCATCATAAGTAGCGCGCTGCCGCGATAAGGTGTGCCGGCGGACGCTCTGTTATTCGTGATACACCTGGCTGCGCCCGCCATCGATAACAATATCGCTGGCGTTAATAAAGCGCGCTTCATCCGTAGCGAGAAACAGCGCGGTGTAAGCCACTTCGTCCGGCTCACCGATACGCTTGCAGGGGAGCAGGTCAGCCTGACGCGCGCGCTCAGCGTGCGGATCGGGGCAGCTCGCCAGCCAGGCTTCGGCGGCGGGCGTCATGATCAGGCCAGGGGAGATACTGTTAACGCGAATGCCCTGCGCCGCATACTCCACGCCAAGCGACCGCGTCAGACCAATCAGGCCATGCTTAGCAACCGGATAGGGAAAGGCGCCGGGAATGATTTTATGGCCGTGCACTGATGCAACGTTGACGATATTGCCGTAGCGGCGCGCCAGCATGCCAGGCAAAACGCTGCGGATCAGGTTATAGGGCCCCTTCAGATTGGTCTCCATACAGCGTTGCCACTCCTCCTCTTCCAGCGCCAGCGGATCGCGGAAGACGTTAACGCCCGCACAGTTGATCAAAATATCGATGTGGCCGAGCGCCGCCAGCGTCTGCTGTACGGCATGCTGCACCGATTGCGGCTGTGTTACATCCGCGGCGCAGGCGATGCAGCGCTGACCGTACTGTTGCTGCATCTGCGCCGCCAGCGCCGCGGTTGCCTCCGTGTGCAGATCCAGCAGCGCCAGGCTGGCGCCTTCACGGGCAAACAGTCGGGCAATGGCGCTGCCAATGCCGCTGCCCGCACCGGTAATCATGGCCGTTTTATTCTGTAATCGTTCAGACATAGTCGCTTCCTTATGAGGATGTCGGCAGAACCAGCCAGTCAGCGAGCTGAATCGTCTGCGCGCCGCGCTGGAGTGTGATCAGTGGCCAGCTGTCGGTGCGCGTCAGCGCCTGCAGGCCGTGGTCGGTAATCAGAAAGGTCTCTTCGCTCTTCACGCCGCTCAGGGTCGGATTCCATGCCACCGCAGTATTACTCTGCACGTTGCCCGGCGTGTCTGGCGTGATGATCCAGTCACGACAGCCGTAACCGGCCGGGCCGCCCTGGTGATGCGCGCGCCAGGCATCGCGGTGCCCATGCTGCTGGTAAGCGTGGGTAATTGCCGTAAAAACATCAGACCAGCGGCGCAGCGGCAGCGTGGCAGCCAGCATATCGGCATGAATGTTAGCAAGGGTCAGGATGCGCTGCCGCAGTGCGGCATCCGGTTCACCGATATGCACCAGGCGCGACAGGCTCACGTGCAGACCTGCCCGCTCAGCACCCAGGGTAATCATCAACTGGCGCTGCACGCTCTTCCCGGTCGGCACCGGGTGTTTGAACGCAGCGATACGCTCATCAGCGGCCACCAGCGTGCACATCGGGCGAATACCCTGCGGCAGGCAGGCGGCAATGATAGCCGCTTCAACCTGGCGCTCGGTTATCCCGGCCGTAACGAGGCGCGCCACGTTCTCGACAATCAGTGCGGTGGCGACGCCCAGCGCATGAAAGCGCTGCTGCTCATTCGTGTTCAGCCCCTGGCGCAGGCTAATCATGCGCGCCTGAATATCAGTGGCACTGGCGATCGGCATGTCGCTACCGAGGGTGCCAGCCGGTAACACGCTGCTCAGCGACTGATACCACGGATAGTGCTGCGTTGCGCAGGCGAAGGGCAGCGGCTCCTCGGCCAGAATACGGGGCAGTTCATTGTCAGGGGCCAATAACAGCACGTTGTTCTGCGTAATCAACAGGCTGGCGACACCGGTCTCGGCGCGCTCAACGACAGAGTAACTGGCGCCCTCCGTCAGCCAGGCGATGTTATCGCGGCGCGTAAGCAGCACCGCATCCAGCTGCCACAGCGCCAGCGCCTGTTGCAGACGCCGCAGTTTTTCACTCATGGCTAAGCCCCTCTAACAGCAGTGTGGCGGCGCGATGTGCTACCGCCATAACAATCGCATTGGTGTTGCCGCTGATGATATTGGGCATCATAGAGGCATCCACTACGCGCAGCCGACGCACGCCGCGCACGCGCAGGTCGTCGGTCAGCACGGCCAGCGGATCATCGTCACGCCCCATCCGGCAGGTTCCGACCGGATGGTACCCGGTTTTCACCATGCGCTTGCAGTGCCCGGCGATCGCCTCATCAGAGGTAATATCTGCACCAGGAAAGATCTCGTGGTTGACCATCTCCGCTATCGGCCTGCTGGCGATAACGCGGCGGGCAAAACGGAAGCCCGCAAGCGTGCGAGCCAGGTCCTGCGGATGGCCAAAAATTTGTGTATCGATAACCGGCAGCGAGTGGGCGCTGGCGTCCCGCAGCGTCACCTCGCCAGTGGCTTTGGGGCGCAGCAGCAGGGCGTTAACGGTCACGCCGTGTCCGGGATCGGCCCCCATCACATCGCGATCAAGATAGACCGTTGGCACGCAGAACATCTGGATCGTGGGCGTTGCATTGAAATCGAGCGGATCAAAGAAGGCGCAGGTCTCGACGCCGGTGGTGGTCACCGGTCCGGATTTGAACAGCATATATTGCAGGCCGGCTTTCAGCATCGGCCAGCCGCGATCCTGACCATAATAGCCAAATGGCCCGTTAGTCGTGGCGACCACCGGCACTTCATAGTGATCCTGCAGGTTTTTGCCTACGCCGGGCAGGTCATGACGCAGCGCGATACCGTGCTGACGCAGCTGCGCCTGCGGCCCGATGCCGGAGAGCATCAGCAGTTTCGGCGTCTGATAAGCGCCCGCTGCGAGAATCACCTCCTGGCGGGCCCGCGCCACATGGGAAACCCCTGCCTGGTGGTAGCGAACGCCGCTGGCGCTGTCACCCTCAAACAGGATCTCTGTGACCTGCGCGCCCGTCACAATGGTCAGGCGCGGATCGTCGCGCAGCGGATTGATAAACGCATCGACCACGCTGCAGCGCTTGCGCGTCTGGCCATCAATAGTGTGCTGCATAAAGCCGACGCCGAACGGGTTGCCGGTATTAAAATCCGGCGTATACGGCAGGCCCAGCTGCTGCATGGTTTTCACGTAAGCGCGACTCAGCGGACTGAAGTGGCCCAGGTGCGAAACCTTCATCGGCCCGCCCACGCCGTGCAGGGGGGCGCCGAGGTGATCGTTATCTTCGATAGCGGTAAAGTGCGGCAGCAGCGCGTCCCAGGACCAGTCAATGCCCTGATGCCCCAGCGCCTGGTTCCACTCCGCATAATCCTGGCGGTGACCGCGCATATAGACCATCGCGTTGACCGTCGAGCCACCGCCCAGCACGCGGGCCTGCGGGACAATCACGCCGCGCCCGTTGAGCTGAGGCTGGGCTTCCGTCTGGTGCAGGGTGAGATACTTATCGCTGGCGAGAAACTTCATGTAGCCCGCCGGCATCTTCAGGACCGGATGGTACTCATCGCGTCCGGCCTCCAGTAACAGCACGCGTGCGTTGCCCTCTTTCACCAGGCGGGCAGCCACAATACAGCCCGCGCTGCCACCGCCAGCCACAATATAATCAAACTCTTTCATGAATCTCTCTTTACTCTGAAGCCACAGAATCTAAACGGCGCAGGCGCTGCGCCCGGGGGTTGTGCTGCTCACCGGGATCAAGCGGGCTGAGCAGAAAACGCCAGGAGACGAAGGCGCTGACCAGATACAAAAAGGCGTAGCCCCAAATCACCCCCAGCGTGCCGAACAGCGCATTGATCGCTCCGTATAACGCCGGGCCAAAGAAGGTGGATAACCCGGCGGCAAAGCAGTAAATCGCCATCGCATTGCCTTTATCTTTTGGCTGACACAGCGAAGAGAACAGCGCGGCAGCAGGAACATAGCCACACAGCGTGATGCCATATAAACAGGCGCAGGCGACGCTCAGGAAAAAGCTGCCGTGGCTCCACTGCGGCACAAAGTACATCAGCAGCATGGCGCCCCCGGAGCCAAGACCGCCGAAGATCGTTAACACTTTACGCCAGCCCAGGCGGTCGCTGATCTTGCCGACAATCGGGTTAAAGCTCATGCCCACCAGCCCCATGATGGTGATCAGGCTGAGGTACTCAGTTTGTGAAAAGCCAATCTGTTCGGTGAAGAAGCCCGGCAGGAAAATAAAGAAGCCGAAGTAGGGGGTGGTATTGATAATGCGCACCACGGCAGCGGCGGCGATACGCGGCTCGCGCCACAGAATATCGATGCCGCCCATCAGCGTACGCCAGGTTCCCTGCTGCCTGTGTTCAGCATCCAGCAACGCGTGATAGCCACTGCGCTCTTTCAGCGCCAGCAGCATCACCAGTAAACCCAGCGCTACCAACACCAGCGAGAGCCAGAAAGTGGCGTATTCGCCAATCAGCTGTATCGAGAATATCGCCACCAGTGAACCGAGCGTTGGCAGCCCGCCGGTAAAGGCCAGCCAGAACCAGCCAGTTGCCGAGCCGCGCATATCAGCGGGCGCGGCGGCCTGAATCCACACCAAAAAGGCGTAGGCAAACATCGGATAGGCCACGCCGCGCAATCCGTAGGTGAGCGTCAGCAGTAGCACACTGTGCGCGGGCAGCGCTACGGCAAGAAACAGCACCTCAAACACGACCCAGATAACCCCGCCGATCAGCATCACTTTGCGCGGACCAATCAGGGTTGAGAGTGAACCGGCCAGCCATGAGCCCAGCGTGACGGTGACGCCATAAAAGGCGATCACCATGGCGGCAATATTGAGAGAGAACCCGTTTTCATGCAGGTAAGGAGCCAGATAGTTGGACTCCACGCCATCGCCGATCATAAACAGCAGAACGGCGACATAGCCCCACGCCAGCGCCGGCGGTATGCCAAGGCGGACCAGCCACGGATGGTTTGCAGATGATGTTGTCATTATTGTTTTCCGGTCAGTGTTGGTGTTAGCACAGTCAGGTCAGTGAGGACGGACTCTAAAACAATGGAGGTGAAGAGGATGGCGCAACCATCACAGAAGTCAGTAAACAGGGTTTAGTAATATCGGGCTGCAGAGTGGCAAGGAGAGAGTATGAAGCAGGCAGGACTGAACAATTCTCAGGTGCGCAAACATAACAAGGCGCTGTTTATGCATCTGATGTGGCGCCATAAGCGCCTGAGCAAATCGCAGCTGGCGCAGCTCAGTGGGCTGACCATTCCGGCAGCCAGTAAAATTTTGCAGGCGCTTTTGGAAGAGGAGAGAGTGCAGCACTCCAGCGCCACGCTCAGTACGCGCGGCAACAGCAATGGCAGTTTCGAGCTGCCCGCGGCGGGCGCATGGACGCTCTGTCTGTGCATTAAACCCACCAGCATCGAACTGCAGCTGGCTGATGCACGGCTGGTGGCGCAGGGCGAGTACCAACAGATAACGATCAATGCCTTAACCCCGGAGCAGCTGCTGGCGGAGATTGAACAGGTGTGGCGGCACACGGGCAAGCAGTGGCCGAAGCGCCGTATCAACCTTGCGCTGGCGGTGCATGGTCAGGTTGATCCGGTTACCGGCGTGTCGCAGCATATGCCGCAGGCGGCGTGGCGGAGCCCGCTGCAGCTGAAGTTCCTGCTGGAGGAGAAGCTGGGTGTTGAGGTGCGCGTCGATAATGATTGCGTGATGCTGGCGCTGGCGGAGAAGTGGCTTAACCGTAATGCGCTCAGTGAATTCTGTGTGATCAATGTCGACTACGGCATTGGCTCCTCTTTTGTCATCAACGGCGAAATTTTTCGCGGAAACCTGTATGGCAGTGGCCAGATCGGACACACCATTATCGATCCGCAGGGCCAGCGCTGTAACTGTGGGCGTCAGGGGTGCCTTGAAACGGTCGCATCCCTGAGCACGCTGAAACAGCTGGCGCAGCAGCGTACGCCCGATGCGCCACCGCTCACCAGCCGCCAGCTCCTGGCGGCATGGCAGGCAGGTGAGCCGTGGATTGTGGCATGGGCACAGCGCGCGGCAGAAGCGATCGGTATGAGCCTGTATAACTTTCTTAATACGCTGAATATTAATCAGATATGGCTCTATGGCCGCAGCTGCACCTTTGGCGATAGCTGGTTACAGACCCTTGTGCGACAGATCGATATTAACCCGTTCGATCCACGTGATGCGCTTAAAAGCAGAGCGACCAATGTGCATTTTGGTCAGCTGGATCGCGCACGGCAGGTATTGGGCATTGGCTATCTCTACGTGGAGACCGATCCTGGCGCGGGCTAGTTCACTAAACTCCTGTTACTAAAATCTGTGAAGCTCTGAACTGTCACCTGCCGGTAACAGTGGTGAGATAGCCGCACTTTGACCCTGGTGCGGAGAGAGCACGTGGCTAATAACTCACAACTTAATATGCGTTACGTATGGAGCATCTGCCTGGTAGCTGCCTGCGGCGGTTTGCTGTTTGGCTATGACTGGGTGGTCATCGGCGGGGCTAAGCCGTTCTATGAAGCGTGGTTTAGCGTCACCGATCCGGCGGCTTCCGGCTGGGCGATGAGTTCGGCGCTGGTCGGCTGTGTGTTTGGCGCGCTGCTCTCCGGCTGGTCTGCCGATAAGCTCGGTCGCCGCATGCCGCTGATCGTCGCCGCGCTGCTGTTTGTGGTCTCAGCACTGGGTACGGCGCTCGCCAGCAGCTTCGCCCTCTTTATCGGGTGGCGCATTGTCGGCGGCATCGGCATTGGTATCGCCTCTGCGCTCAGTCCGATGTACATCGCGGAGATCAGCCCGGCCGATCGGCGCGGTAAATTTGTGGCAGTGAATCAGCTGACTATTGTGATTGGCGTGCTGGCGGCGCAGTTGATCAATCTGATGATTGCCGACCCGGTAGCAGGCGAGGCCACGCAGGCTGCCCTGCGGGAGAGCTGGAACGGCCAGTATGGCTGGCGCTGGATGTTTGCTTCAGCAGCGGTGCCCTCGCTGCTGTTCCTCGGCCTGATGATGTGGGTACCGGAGTCGCCGCGCTGGCTGATGCTGGCCGGCAAGCGCGAGCGTGCGCTCAAAACGCTCAATAAAATTGGCTCACCGGACTATGCGCAGCAGACTTTGCAGGAGATTGCTCACGCGGTGCAGCGCGATCGACAACAGACGCGCGCCAGCTTTGCCTCTCTGCTGGAGCCACGGATGCGGCCAATCGTATTAACCGGCATGGTGCTGGCGATTTTTCAGCAGTGGTGCGGCATCAACGTGATCTTTAACTATGCGCAGGAGATATTCGCTTCGGCCGGTTTTGATATCAACGGCACGCTAAAATCGATAGTTGCCACGGGCCTGATTAACCTTGTGGCGACGATAGTCGCGCTGCCGCTGGTGGATCGTTTAGGGCGCCGCAAACTGATGCTGCTGGGGGCCGGCGGGTTAACGCTCTGCTACGCGCTGATCGCTGGTGCATATACGCTGGGCATTACCGGCTGGCCGGTATTGATTCTGGTGCTGGCGGCCATTGCGGTTTATGCCCTGACGCTGGCCCCCGTGACCTGGGTACTGCTGGCGGAGATCTTCCCGAACCGCATTCGTGGCCTGGCGATGTCGGTAGCGACCCTGGCGCTGTGGATTGCCTGTTTTGTTCTGACCTACACGTTTCCGTTGCTCAACGCTTCGCTGGGCGCCGCGGGCAGTTTCATGCTGTATGGCGTGATTTGCGCGGCGGGTTTTGTCTTCGTGCTGCGTCGCGTGCCGGAAACCAAAGGGATCTCGCTGGAGCAGCTGGAGCAGCAGCTCACCACACCCGCTGCGGCTCGTGGCGAGCAGGCGCGGCAGCCGCAGTAATGAAGTGTTATGTGGTCGCCCTGTGAGGCGACCACTTTACATCTAACGTCAGGGGGTCAAACCTGCGCCATCCCGCCGTCGACAAACAGCTCTGTCGCGTTGATGAAACTGGATGCATCGGATGCGAGAAACGCCACGACTTTACCAATCTCTCCCGGCTCGCCCAGACGACCCAGCGGCACCTGCGCGGCCAGGGCATCGAACAGTCCCTGACGCTGATCTTCCGGCACCAAATCGCCTAAACCCGGTGTGCGCACAGGGCCCGGGCTGACCACGTTGATGCGGATGCCGCGCTCTTTAACGTCCAGCGCCCATGAGCGGGCAAAGTTACGCACCGCCGCTTTACTGGCACTGTAGACGCTGAAGCCGGCGGTGCCCTGCACGGATGTGGTAGAGGATGTCAGAATCACCGACGCTTTATCGCTCAGTAGCGGCAGCGCTTTCTGCACCGTAAACAGGACGCCGCGCACATTGGTACCAAAAATTCGGTCAAAGTGCTCTTCAGTGATGGCGCCAAGCGGCAGCATGTCGCCACCGCCGGCGTTGGCAAACAGAATATCCAGCCGGCCAGCCTGTTTAGCGATTTGGGCATACACAGTATCCAGATCGCTTAACAGCGAGGCGTCCGCCCGAATGCCGGTGGCTGCGGCGCCAATGCTGGCGACTGCTGCATCCAGCTCCGCCTGACGACGGCCCGTAATGAAAACGCGTGCGCCCTGTGCGGCCAGCTCTTGCGCTGAGGCCAGGCCGATGCCGCTGGTACCGCCGGTAACTAAAGCAATTTTATCTTTCAGTGATGCGCTCATGATGTTCTCTCCAGTGTGTTTGTGATTGTGATGCCTGCGTTGCAGTGCATGGAGAGCAATGTAGCGTTGAGGCTTTTAGTGATAAATGGTGTAAAATCGAAAGGACTATTTCTCTGTGTGGATAATCGCTGGCGATGGATCAACTGATGGCAATTCGGGCCTTTGCCCGCGTCGTGGAAGCAGGCAACTTTACCCGGGCGGCGGATTCGCTGGATATGCCGAACGCCACGCTGAGTAAACTGGTGCAGGAGCTGGAGGCGCATCTGGGCGTACGGCTCCTGCAGCGCACTACGCGGCGGGTGACGGTGACGCCAGAAGGGCATGACTATTATGTCAAAGCGCTGCGCATTGTGCGCAACCTGGAGGATATCGACAGCGCGTTCAACGCGGTGAACGGAAAGCCACGCGGCCACCTGCGCATCGACATTGGCGGTTCAACGGCGCGCGACGTGCTTATTCCGGCGCTACCGGATTTTGTGGCGCGCTATCCGGAAATTCACATCGACCTTGGCGTCGCGGACCGCGCGGTTGATCTTATCAGCGATAATGTTGACTGCGTGGTACGCGGCGGCCCCTTAAGCGACTCCTCGCTGGTGGCACGCCATCTGGGCAATGCGCAGATGATCACCTGCGCGACGCCGGGCTATCTGAAAACTTATGGCCTGCCGGCTTATCCGCTGGAGCTGAAGAATGGCCACCGACTGGTGAGTTATCTGTCACCGCAAAACGGCAGGGCGTTTCCCTTCCGCTTCGCGCGCGACGCAGAGAAGATTGAACTCAAAACTGATCACCGGATAGGCGTAAATGAGAGCAACGCCCACCTTGCGGCTGCGGTAGCCGGATTAGGAATTATCCAGACCTTTCGTTACGCGGCGGCGGCAGATCTTCTTGCCGGGCGGCTGGTTGAAATCCTTGCTGACTGGCGACCGGCAGACTATCCGTTTCATGTGGTCTATCCGCAGAATCGCCACCTGACGCAGCGGCTCCGGGTATTTATTGAGTGGCTCCGCGAGGTGTTTCCGCCGCGACTCAACGGATGACAGGCGGTAATCAATCTGTTAGTTTTTTAATCTCTCTTTCCTCTTCATGAATACAGGCCCGCGCAATGACGATCTTTGCTGCACACGATTTGCCAGAACTTCTGCGCCTGTCTGCTTTCTGCTCTCCGCCACCGCCTGCGGCAATCGTTGTGGTTCATTAGGAACCGAAATCGGTCATACCGTCATTTCCAACGTTTGTTGCAGGAGCATTAACCATGCGTTTTACCTCTTCATTACTGGCGTCGCAGGCTGCGACGTCGGGTTTCGTGCTGCTGTGGGGCAGCGCCGCAATTTTCTCCCGGCTGGGTCTCAATAACGCTTCACCTCTGGCGTTATTGATTGTGCGTTTTAGCGTGGCGCTGTTGGCGCTGCTGTTGATCGGCGCTTTCCGCCGGCGCTGGCTGCCGGAGGCGGGAACACGCCAAACCGTGCTGATTACCGGATTAATCCTGATAGGCGCTTATTCAGTATGCTATTTCCAGGCAATGGCTGAAGGTGTTACGCCTGGCCTTATCGCTACCATTATGGGGATTCAGCCGATTCTGACGCTTTGTCTGATTGAAAGGCGGATGCAGGGGATGAGGCTGGCTGGCCTGCTCATTGCACTGAGCGGCCTGATGCTGCTGGTGTGGCGTAGCCTGGCGGCGTCACACCTGCCGATTAGCGGGATTCTGTTTGCCCTGGCGGCCCTGTTGTGCATGACGTTTGGCGCGATCATGCAAAAAATCATTTCTCAACATCCGGCTCAGGTGCTGCCGCTCCAGTATGCAATCAGTCTGCTGTTGTGCGTGGCGCTGCTGCCCGTTAAGACGTTTCACATCAGTTTTACGCTCAATTTCTGGATTGCCGTGCTGTTTCTTGGCCTGATGATTTCGGTGGTTGCCCAGCTGCTGCTCTACCGGCTGTTAAGCCGTGGCAGCATTGTTAATGTCACCAGCCTGTTCTATCTGGTCCCGGTGATTACGGCTCTGCTGGATTACCTGCTGCTGGGCAACGCCTTGCCGGTGTCCGGACTGGTGGGGATGGGGGCCATTCTGGCAGGGATTATGCTGGTGTTTCGTACACCATGACCTGGCCGTGTCGTGGCTGGCTGAATGGGCCGCCACGACACGGCCAACCAGAACGCATCTACCCGTGATCGGTCAATGCCTGTGCGGCACAGATCAGCGCCAGATGGCTCAGGCCCTGCGGCATGTTGCCGCGCCACTCGTCGGTACGCACATCGAACATCTCATTAAACGTCTCGACGTTGCCGCGCTGGCAGAGCTTATCCAGGATCTCCTGCATCGCCATCTCGGCACGATCGCACTCGCCCATGGCGGCCCAGGCTTCCACCAGCCAGAATGAACAGGCGATAAAAGTACTCTCCTCTTTATCCACGCCGCTGTAGCGGTAGAGCATGGCGCTGCCGTTGCCTAAATCCTGCTGAATAGCACGGTAGGTGGCGCGCATACGTTCCGGATTTACACTATTACCGTAGTGATGCACCAGCGCCAGCGCAGCATCCAGTTGATCTTCGCTCTCCGGATAAAACAGGTAAGCCTGCTTTTGTTCTGACCAGCAGTGCGCCTCAATCCACTCGCTTATCCGATCGCGTTCACGCTGCCAGCGCTTCAGCCACGTGGGTTCAATATGGCGCGCTTCTGCCATGGCCACAGCGCGATCCAGCGCCAGCCAGCACGCCATTTTAGAGTGCGTGTAGTGCTGCTGCTCCGGTAACTCCCAGATACCACTATCTTTCTGCCGCCACAGATCGGCGCAGTGGTTAGCCAGGTCTCCCAGCATGCGAGACGTGGCAAGATCGAGAATATGTCCGGCACGGATAAACAGTTCGGCGGTCGCGAGCATATCGCCATACATACTGAGCTGGACCTGATCGCGTGCATTATTACCGATGCGTACCGGCTGCGAATGGTGATATCCGCGCAGTGGGGGATAGTGCTCCGCCGGCACGATGTCGCCTTCCAGCGTATAACAGGCGCGCAGGGCAGTACCGTGGCGAATGATGGTTTTGGAGAGCCACGAGAACGCGGCTTTACAATCCTCCAGCGCGCCAAGAAAAACAAAAGATTTGATGATCAAACAGGCGTCGCGCACCCATGCATAGCGGTAATCGTAGTTCTTCTCACCGCCAATACCCTCAGGCAGCGAGGTGGTTGCCGCGGCAGCCAGCGCACCGGTCGGTGAATACCATAAAAATTTCAGGGAGAGCGCGGAGCGGCGCACGTGTCCGGCAAAGCGACCGTCGTAGCTCAGGCTGCGCGTCCAGTCGCACCAGGCGGTATGGCTGGTCTCAATACGGGTATCGATAGCCTCCAGATCGGGTACTGCCAGCGGTTCCCGCTCGGTCACCAGCAGCGCCACCAGCGAACGGCTGCCAGGGGAGGTACGCAACGTCGCGGAGATGCGCTCATCATCACGCTTCTCAATGTGCCAGTCATCGCTGGTGCGCAGCATCGCCATCAAATCGGCAATATGGTAAACATCGCCTTGCTCCGTGCTGTCCTGCCAGGGCGAGCGGGTCTCCGCGACCGTCCCGAAGCGCAGCGTCAGACGCAGTTTCACTTGGCCATCAACCCCTTCAATGCGCCGCGCGAGTTCACTCCACGGCAGGCGGCCGGCCAGCGTACTGTTCAGGGATTCAGTCAGCAGCACGCTTCCGTGCTGCGTCACAAAGCGCGTCTCCAGCACGTTACTGTCAGCACGGTAGGCGCGCTCGGTGTGATAAGGCTCGTCAGGTTCAATCTGAAAAAAACCGCCGATCTCCGGGTCAAGCAGGCGGTCAAACAGCGGAGGAGAGTCGAGATTGGGGGCGCACCACCAGTCGATAGCGCCATCGGGAGCAATGAGCGCAACTGAGCGGCCCTCACCAATCGCCGCATAGTCGCCCAGCCGTGCAAATCCCTCTTCACGCATTGGCGAATGCAGAATCTGATTGTTCATGGTTCTTCCCTGTTAGCAGAAACAGCAGCGTGGCTGCCCGCAGGCAGCCACGCAATTCCTCAAACATCGCAGGATCAGAGGGTGCCGGTACCACCGTCAGAGCACCATACCTGACCAGAGGTAAAGCTGTTCGTGGTTTCAGCGAACGTCACATATAGCGGTGCAATCTCAGCAGGCTGGCCCGGACGGCCCAGCGGTGCAGTCGCGCCAAACTGTTCGACTTTCTCCTGCGGCTGACCACCACACACCTGCAGCGGGGTCCAGTATGGGCCCGGCGCGACGGCATTAACGCGGATCTGCTGCTCGCCCAGCTGTTTTGCCAGCGCTTTGGTAAAGGCCGCAATCGACGCTTTGGTTTGCGCATAATCCAGCAGAATAGCGCTCGGCTCATAAGCCTGAACGGAACTGGTGTTAATAATGGATGAACCGGCCGGCAGATATTCCAGCGCCGCTTTGGTTATCCAGAACATGGCATAAACGTTAGTTTTAAACGTGGCATCAAAATCTTCCGTAGAGAGCGTTCGAATAGATTCATTAAACTGCTGACGTCCGGCGTTATTAACCAGAATATCAAGACCATCTAATTTTTGAGCCGCCTCTTTAACCAGCTGCTGGCAAAAAGATTCGGAGCGAATATCGCCGGGGATAGCCACGGCTTTACGTCCTTCAGCTTCGATTAATTTTACGACTTCTGCCGCATCCTCTTCCTCTTCCGGTAGATAATTGATCGCGACATCTGCGCCTTCACGCGCATAGGCAATGGCTACCGCACGACCGATCCCCGAATCACCGCCGGTGATGAGCGCTTTGCGTCCGGTCAGGCGGCCAGTGCCGCGATAGCTGGTTTCACCGTGGTCAGGACGAGGTTCCATCTTACTGGCTAATCCGGGAATCGGCTGACGCTGTTTGTTAAACGGCGGCTTTGGATACTCCTGGGTAATCAGCGTTTTATTAGTAAATGAAGTCATACTTATCTCCTTGTACAGTGGAACGTGTGAATTAAGCCTGGCAGAGATGTGATATTTGTCACGTAAAAAAGTGACTGACTGATTTTTATTTAAGCGAATGACAATCTGCCCTGAGATTATTTTTAGTTACAAAATCACTAAGATAATGATTATTTAGCCTTACACACTAAGCGATAACCCTATAAGCGCATCGGTAGAATTGCAGTGTCGGGAAATGAATCTAAGCTGATTGCATAACTTTACAAAATATCCGGATATTACCGGGTTAATTAAAATAAGCATTGTCGTGTATGAGGCAAAAAATGAGCGAAGCACACTGCACCATTCTCTTTAATGGTGAGCGCCTGAGCGGGGAAGTCAATCAGCCTCTGATTGATTTCCTGCAACAGCAGGGGAAAAAATTGCCTCACGTCTGTTACCACCCGGCTCTGCCGCCGTTGCAAAGCTGCGATGTCTGCTGGGTAGAAGTGGATGGCGAGCGGGTGCGGGGCTGTACACTGCGCACCCGGGAGGGCCTGAAGGTGGTAAGCGAGAGCGCGGTGCTTCAGGCGGCGCAGCAGGAGGGCATGGATCGACTTTTGAATCGTCATGAACTTTATTGCACGGTATGCGAACACAATACCGGCGACTGCACCTTGCATGACACCGTCGCCGATATGCATATTCCGATTCAGTATTACCCTTATCAGCCTAAACCCGACAGCAAAGATCACAGCAACCCGTTTTACACCTACGATCCTGACCAGTGCATCCTGTGCGGGCGCTGCGTTGAAGCCTGCCAAAACGTTGAGGTGAATGAAACGCTGTCTATTGATTACAGCGCTGAACACCCGCGCGTGCTGTGGGACGGCGGTACGCAAATTGCCGGATCAAGCTGTGTCAGCTGCGGTCACTGCGTTACGGTCTGCCCGTGCAATGCGCTGCTGGAGAAGACCATGCAGCCCAATGCCGGCCCGTTCACCAATATGGATGAAGATCTGAAACGGCCGCTGATTGATTTTGTGAAAACGCTGGAGAACAGCATCGGCATGGAGCCAATCACCGGCATTTCACTGATTGATAATGCGCTGCGCAAGGCGGAGATCAAAAAGACCAAAACCGTCTGTACCTATTGCGGCGTTGGGTGCAGTTTTGAAGTCTGGACGCGCGATCGTCACATTCTCAAGGTGCAGCCGGTCGTTGATGCGCCGGTTAACGGTATCTCGACCTGCGTGAAAGGTAAGTTCGGCTGGGACTTTGTTAATAGCCCGAACCGCATCACCACGCCGCTGATTCGCGAGAATGGCCGCTTCCGCCCGGCAAGCTGGGATGAAGCGCTGGCGCGGGTCGCTGAAGGGTTACGTGCCGTAGCGCGCGATCACGGTGGTAACGCCATCGGCTTTATTGGTTCAAGTAAAGCCAGCAACGAGGAAGCGTATCTCACTCAGAAAATCGCCCGTCTGATTTTTGGCACTAATAACGTGGATAACTCGTCGCGTTATTGTCAGAACCCGGCCACCGAAGGGCTGTTCCGCACCGTGGGGTACGGTGGAGATGCCGGCACGCTGCGCGATCTGCAACAGACGGCATTGATCATTACCGTGGGCAGTAATCTCGCGGAAAACCATCCGGTCTTCGCATCACATATAAAACAGAGCCATAAACACCACGGCCAAAAGCTGCTGGTGGTGGATCCGCGTCGCCACGAAATGGCTGAACGCGCCGACTGCTTCCTGCGCATCCGCCCGGGTACGGATATGGTGTGGGCATCGGCGATGGCGAAATATATGTTCGATCACGATTATGCCGATGAGGCTTTTCTGGCGGCCCGGGTTAATCAGGTTGATGCCTATCGCGCGTCACTGGCGCCCTTTACCCTGGAGATGGCGAGTGAGGTCACGGGCCTGAGCATTGAGCAGCTCACCGAAGCAGCAGAGATGATTGGCCGCGCCGAAAGCGTATGCCTGCTGTGGGCGATGGGGATTACGCAGCATAGCCACGGTGCGGATGCCAGCACTGCGCTCTCTAATCTGCTGCTGGTGACCGGCAACTATGGCCGCCCGGGCACCGGCGCGTATCCGATGCGCGGTCACAATAATGTGCAGGGGGCCAGCGACTTTGGCTGCCTGAGCAACGTCTATCCCGGCTATGAGAAAGTCAGTGATGAAGACGCCCGACAAAAGTGGGCGCGCGGCTGGGGTGTCGCGCCGGATGCACTGTCGGCTGAGCCCGGTCTGGATAACTTTATGATGGTGCAGGAGGCCCACGAACAGCAGCTGCGCGCCATGTACATTATCGGTGAAGACACCGCCTTCTCTGATGCCGATGCCAGCAAGGTGCATGAAGCGTTCAGTAAACTCGATTTCATGGTGGTGCAGGACATCTTTATGAGCCACACCGCGCAGTTTGCGGACGTGGTGCTGCCAGGATGCCCGAGCCTGGAAAAAGAGGGCACGTTCGTTAACACCGAGCGGCGCATTCAGCACTTCTCCGCCGCGCTGCCGCCGCTGGGCGAGAGCCGACCGGACTGGCAAATTCTGACAGAACTAGCCGCACGGCTGGGGCATGTATGGAACTACCCCAATCCTGGCGCGATCATGGCAGAAGCTGCCAGTATCGCGACGCTGTTTGCCGGCGTCAGCTATGAATATCTGGTGGGCTGGCAGTCACAGCTTTGGCCGGTAAAAGCCGATGGCAGCAGCACACCGCTACTCTACACCGATACCTTCCCGTTCCCGGACGGCAAAGCACGGCTCTATCCGCTGGAGTGGCAACCGCCGATGGAGGCGCCGGACGCGGAGTACGATCTGCTGCTGAACAATGGCCGCATGCTGGAGCATTTCCAGTCGACCAATCAGACCGGGCAGGGCGGGCGCATCACTTCACTTTCGCCCAACTGGTTTGTCGAGATTTCGTCGCAGCTGGCACAGCAGCGGCAGCTGGCAGAGGGCGATTGGGTGACGCTGCGCTCGCGGCGCGGTGAGCTTCAGGTCCCGGTGGTGATTACCGAACGCGTGGCCGGTAACGTCCTGTTTATTCCGATTCACCACGGCAAACCGGGCGTGAATGGCCTGACGGGCGATCACCACGATCCTGATGTGAATACGCCAGCCTATAAAGAGATTGCCGTCAGTATGCAGAAACTGGCGCGCACACCGCAGCCGCATCCGATCCCGCTGCATAATTTCCGTCACGGGCAGCGCACCCCGCTGGATCATCTGCCGGTTGAACAGAAGTGGCAGCAGCCTGATTACCGCGAGCCGCCTGAACACGTAAACCACCCGGAGAAGAGCTAATGGCCGAACCCCTTGACTATCAGCCGACCCCGGCACGCACCGAACCGACCGCGCAGGAAGCGCTGAACGAGCTGCTTGAGAACTTGCATCAGCACGGTTTTTTGCGCCTGGCGAATGATGTTGTCAAAGCCAACAATGACATCGGTAAAATCCTGGCGGCAGGCCTTAACCGGCCAGGTACGCAGAATGCGGCGCAAAACCTGTCGCTGCTGTTTATGACGCTGAGTACCATTCCGCCGGAGCGTTTCAATCATCTGCTGCTGGCGCTCCGCGATGCCCTGCTGGCGATGAAACCCGCGAGCGATGCTGCGCAGCAGGAGAAAGCGGCGCCAGGCGTTAGCGGCATCCTTAAACTGCTTAATGATGAGTCCCTGTGGCAGGGCATTCGCCCGCTGCTGGCGGCGCTGGAGACCTTCTCCCGTGAGATGCAAAGCGAGGAAGAGAAGCCGATAACCCGCTATAGCGGTAAGCCGAGCCGTGACTAGCCCGGAGTGGGTATTGCTGATCGCCAGGGCGCAATTTGCCCTGACTATGGGCATGCACATTACCCTCGCGGCCCTGACGCTGGGCCTCGCACCCTTTCTGGTCTGGTTTGAAGCGCGCTGGCTGTGGGGCAAACGTCCGGAGGCGCGCCAGGCGCTGCATTTCTGGATAAAGATCTTTGCCCTGACCGTTGCCATCGGCACCGTTTCCGGCGTGGTGATGGAGTTTCAGTTCGGCACGCACTGGTCGGTTTTCGCCAGTAAGGCCGGCGGCATTATCGGCCCGCTGATGCTGTATGAAGTGCTGGTGGCGTTTTTTCTGGAGTCCGCGCTGACCGGCGTGATGCTGTTTGGTTTTGACCGGGTACGTCCGGGCGTGCACTTTGCCGTGACCTGCCTGGTGGCGTGTGGCGCGGTGCTGAGCGCTTTCTGGATTCTGGCCGCCAACTCATGGATGCAGACGCCGACCGGTTTTAGTATCAACGAGGCGGGGCAGTTTATTCCGGACAGCGGCGCCAGCCTGCTTGCGGCACCCTCTTTTGGCTGGCGGCTGACGCACATGCTGCTGGCATCCTGGATTAGCGTGGCTTTCCTGCTGAGCGGCGTTGCGGCCTGGCGTCTGCGCCGGCATCCGGCAGAGGGCGCCAGCCGGTTGATGCTGCGCTGTGCGCTGACGGTATCGCTGATTGCTGTGCCGCTGCAGCTGGTGGTGGGCGATCTGCAGGGGGAAAATACCCTGGCCTGGCAGCCCGCCAAGCTGGCGGCGATTGAGGGCAGCTGGCAGCCGCCGGCAGCCGGGCAGGGCGAGCCGCTGCGGCTGTTTGCGTGGCCCGATCAGCAGCAGCAGCGTAATCATTACGAGCTGGCGATCCCGGCGATCGGTTCGATCTATCTGCGCCATAACCTGCACGGACACATTAAAAGCCTGAGCGAGTTTGCCCCGGACACTCTGCCACCCGTGCTGCCGGTCTTTTTTGCTTTTCGTCTGATGGTCGGGCTGGGATTGCTGATGCTGCTGGTCAGCGTTATCGCCAATGTTCAGCGCTGGCGCGGAAAGCTGCTGGTCTCGAAACGGCTGTTAACTCTGCTGACGAGCCTGTCACCGGTAGGATTTATCGCGCTGCTGGCCGGCTGGGTGGTGACGGAGGTCGGGCGCCAGCCATGGACCCTCTACGGCCTGCTCCGGACGGCAGAGAGTGTGTCGCCGATCTCATTGGCGAGTACCGTGACCTTATTCGGTGCCATTGTGCTGATATACAGCCTGAGTTTTGCGCTGGGGCTTTACTGTCTGTTACGCGTTATTGCCGCGCCGCTGCCGGATGATCGCAACATCGTCGCGGAGCGGGTACAAACCCCTGCCTGAGGAGATCATGATGCTGGCCGATCTTTCTGCTGCGCTGCTGCTGTTCTCTCTGCTGATGTACCTGGCGCTGGATGGCACCGATGTGGGCGTTGGCATACTGTTCTACAGTTTCGATCAGCCGCAGCAGCGTCAATGGATGGCGCACACGCTGCTGCCGCTCTGGGATGCCAATGAAACCTGGCTGGTGCTGCTGGCGGGCGGCATGCTGGCGCTGTTTCCCCCGTTATACAGTCTGCTGCTGCAGACGCTACACGTGCCGCTGCTGCTGTTTCTGCTGGCGCTGTTTATGCGTGCGCTGGCGCTGGTGTATCGCTCCCAGGTGGGTGATAGCGGGCGGCGCTGGCTGGATCGCGTGATGATCGTCAGTTCACTGCTGGCGGCCTTTTTACCCGGCTGGATCAGCGGATTGATTCTGGTGTCACGCCCGCCGACGGGCGTAGTGATTGACTTTACCCTGGCACCGCTGCTGTGCGGATTGGGCGTGGTGGCGATCTATCTGGTGATGGGGTGCTGCTGGTTGTGCTGGCGCATCGGCGAACCCCTGTCAGAGCGGGCGCGCAGTTTATGCATGCTGTGGTGGGTGATCGCACTGGCCTGTTTTGTGTCGGTCCTGCTGCTGGAGCCAACGCTGTGGCAGCAGAGCTGGCAGCGCTGGCCGGGGAGGATTCTGTTGTGCCTGCTGCCGCTGCTCTGGCTGGTGCAGCTGATTGCGCTGTGGCGCGAAGCCATGGTGCTGCTACTGATGGTGACGCTTCTGATGATTGGCGTGGTCGTGATCGCGCTGGCCTGCGGGCTTTATCCCTGGCTGTTGCCGGGCCAGATGGCGATTCAGCAGCAGGCGTCATCTCCGGTGACGCAAGGCTTTGTGCTGACCGGGATGGCAATTTTGCTGCCGCTGACGCTGCTTTATCACAGTTGGTCGTTTTGGGTGTTTAAACGGCAGCCGCACAAATAGAGGCGTTTAATGGCGGTCCTGCAGGTTAGCAAATTCCTTCACCTTGTGTCGCTGCGGATATAGCACTGGGTCAGAAGGAACAGTGAGCACGCCCGGAACGGCAACGGCCGCATCCATGCGAGCCTCGGCACGCGGCATCCCTGCCGCGTGCCGTCCGGGCTAATCTCACTGTCCCTTCCTCCCTCATCATCGTCGTCGCTGTTTCTTAACCCTAAGCTTCAGACGCTGGAGTGGCAGCCCTGACGGATCGCCACTACGAAGGCTGGAGCACGGCCTGAATCTGTCGTCCGCTATAAAAACAATTCACTACTGCGCCGGGGGAATGTTCATAAACAGCGTGCCGCCGTAAGGAATCGGCAGAAAATCCCGGAACAGCGTCTCCAGGGTTTGCTGCGGATCAATATCAGCAAACAGCTGCGGATAGAGCGTCTTCGCCATGAACTCGGTGGCGGCAACGTGCCACGGGCTCAGGTAAAAATTCATCCACAATACGGCGGAGTGACCGTTACGCAGCGCCGTTAACTCGCGCAGGCCATTTTGCTGCGCGGTAAGCTGACGGAAACTGCGGACTACCGCATCCGGGGCGACGTCAGGGCCAAGCTTCAGTAAACCCTGCGCATCGTTTGCGCCAAATCCGGTAGCAAAGTAGTAATCCGGCTGAGCAGCGATCACTGCCTCTTCACTCAAACGTCCGAACACCCCATGCTGAGTCTTGCCGGCAATATTCTCGCCGCCGGCCAGCGTCAGCAGCTCACCCAAACTGCCATTTACGGCCGTCACGCAACACTCGTTGCGGCGGCCCAGATGCAGTTGCAACAGCACCGTTGGTTTGCGCCCGTGATAGTCGGCCAGCCGCTGACGGATCACCTGCATATGCGCGTCGTAAAAGCGGTTAAAGGCCTGCGCACGCGCCTGCTGATTCAACACCTCGCCGAAAATTTCCACGCTGCGGCGCGTGTTCTGTAACAGGTGTACACGCAAATCGATCTTTACCACCGGCACATGTGCGGCTTTCAGCATGCTCACCAGCCGCACATCGGCATCGTCATAGCGCGCCAGACTCGGCAGGATCACCACGTCAGGCCGGAGCGCCAGGATCTGCTCCGGATTGATGGCGTTTGGTCCTCCGTTGCCCAGTGATGGAATCTTTAGCATCTGCTGAAAGTGGCGAGCGAAGCTGTTCCATGTCTGGCTATCGTACTTCAGCAGATCGCGAGGCCAGCCAACGATATGCCGGAACGGGTCGCCCGGCTCCAGCAACGCCAGGGTATAGAGCATGCGGCTCTCACCCAGCACGATCCGCTGCGGATGGTCGGGGATCTCAACCTGATTACCATCAATATCCGTCACCCTCTTTGCCAGCGCCGCGCTGCTGAGTACCAGCAGAAAACAGGCGCAGACAAACAGCATCGGCTTCAGCAACGCAGGTGCGCGGCGCATGCCAGGGGATAACTCTGTATCAGAACGCAACGCTCGCCTCGACCATCAGGTTACGGGTCTCTCCTTCGCGTACCCGCAGGTTACCGCCGCTGGAGGTGTAGTAGTGCTTATTAAACAGATTGTTGAGATTCAGTTTCAGCTGCGTTTTCTGACCCCACAGGGCGTTATTCCACGCGATGAAACTATCAGCGACCACGTAATCCGGCAGGGTAAAGCTGTTATCCGGATCGCCGGCGCGGCTGCCAACATAGCGCGCGCCGCCGCCCACCCGGAAATCGCCAGGAAGAGCGTTCACGCTAAACGCATGGCTAAGATAGAGCGCACCCGCGTGGCGTGGCGCATTTTGCAGCCGCTTGCCGTTATTGTCCGCATTGATGCCATCATCCACTATCTCTGCCTTATCAAAGCTATAATTGGCACTGATATCCCAGCCAGGCAGCACTTCACCGTTCAGTTCAAATTCAGCCCCGCTGGAGCGCGCCTTGTTGATTGGCCGCGTGCTGCCATTGATGCTGAGCGACATATCGCGCTCATCAATGCGGTAGAGCGCCACGCTGGCAAACAGCTTCGGTGAAATCTGCCACTTGCTGCCCACTTCCCACGTTGTTCCCTGCTCAGGCTTGCCCACATTGCCATCGTCATCAACATCCGTTGAAGGTGTAAAGGATCTGCTCACGCTTCCATACAGGGAAACATCCGGCGTGATTTTATAAATCAGCCCGGCCTGCGGCAGAAATTTATTGCCGTCGCTATCCAGCGTCTCTGTCACCGGGTTGAAGCCTTTTGAGGCGCGCTGTTCGTAGTGCTGATAACGTCCGCCCAGCACGGCAATCCAGCTATCGCTCAGGGTTATGCTGTCTTTGGCGTAAAGCGATCGGCTATGAATACGGTTCAGCAGATTAGCATTGGCGCGGTTTTCGGTGGTGCTATCCGTGACCGGCGAAGAGATATCGTACTGCGGATCAAAGTAGTTAAACCCACTATTGGCTCTCCCCTGAAACTGGTGGGCGCGGTAAGTCTGGTTCATCTCATAATCAGTGCCAAACACCACATCGTGCGTCATACCCAACAGCTCCTGCGAGCCAATGAGATCCCACGCCAGGTATTTGGTTTTATGGTTGAAGCCCCGGTTGGCGTCCGCGCGGCGCGTTACTGCCCCGGTAGCAGGATTAATGGCGGTGACGCGCACTTCATTATTATCGTACTGACGCTGGTTCCAGCCGAGCGTCACGCGGGTGCGCCACTCGTCGCTGAACTGCCAGTCATAGTGCGCATTCAGCGTTTTGTTATGGCCCCACGCGTGGTTGGCTTTGTCATCAAGGCGATCTTTATAGCCGATGTCGAGCGGTTTGCCGTTGATGAATGCAGTGCCGCGATCGTAGGGAATGTCATACTGGTAATCGGCATAGCTTATCAGAAAGCTGGCTTTTTCCCCGTACCACTGCAGTGAAGGGGCAATCAGCGTATGTTTGTCGCGGCCGAAGTTGCGCCAGTAATCCTGATTCTGCTTCTCTGCAATCAGCCGGAAAGCAAAGCCGTTACCCAGCGGCCCCGTGACGTCAACGGTGCCTGCGCCGCCGCCTTCGCTGGCTGCACGGCCGCTGACTTTTGTCTGCCACTGGTACTGCGGCTTTTTGCTGACCACATTGATAACGCCGCCCGGATTCTGAATACCGTAGAGCAGCGACGCCGAGCCTTTCAGCACTTCCACCCGCTCCGTGGTGGCATCAAAGTTCAGCCCCTGGCTGCTGCGCACGCCGTCGCGGTAGATCGAGCCATCTGAATTGCCACCAAAACCGCGTCGCACAAACCCATCCTCGGTGCCCGCCAGCGTATTGCCCTCGCTCACGCCGCTGACAAAACGCATCGCGTCCGCCAGGTTCGCTGCCTGATAATCCTCCAGCTGCTGCTGCGTCACTACGCTGACAGACTGCGCTTCATCGACGCGAGCGGTGGGCGTTTTACTGGCAACTGAACTGTGCGCCGCGCTGTAACCGTCGTCAGCGCTGCTCTCGCGGGCGGAGACCGTCAGCGTATCTGGTTCAGCAGCCACGCTGCTGCCGGAACCCAATACGCTGACGCCGTAGATCGCTGCAAGAATGGCCGGATGACGTAGAGATTTAAACGCGAATGGCTGATTGTTATGCATTTATTATAAACCTGGTGTTATTACGGACTCTTCGTTCCGCACTGTGACGCTGGCGTCGTTAACGTTTTGGCCGCGCTGAACGACGCAGTAAAAATGTAATTGAGAATCATTCAAACATGGAATATTGTAGTAGTAAATGAAAATGATAACGCGTCCGCTACAGCGAAATGCTGGTAATATCAGGTATGAGTTTTCCCCATAAAATATCTTATTTATCAATATTTAGTGATAATTTACCACTGCAGAGTGATCGCGACTTTTGGCGATTCTTAGCGGTGATCATCACCGTAGCGTGATGATATTGCACTACAGCGCTAACCGCGTGACGCGAAAGAGTGAAGGAAAAATGGCAGGAAACAGAATCAAACAGCGGGTCGATCTGCTTGGCGATCGCTACCGTGCGCGTGCGCCGGGACTCTCGGCCAGCCTGCAAACGGTCGCGCGTTATATCCATGAAAACCGGGAAGAGGTGCTTGACGCAACGGCGATGGAGATAGCCGAGGCCACACAAACGTCAGACGCTACCGTGGTGCGTACCGTACAGGCGCTGGGATTTGCCGGGCTGCGCGATCTTAAAACCACGCTCACCGCCTGGTTTGGGCCGGCGATGAACTCTGAAGAGAAGATGAGCGTCACCATTAGCGAACTCTCCTGCGACATTAATTCCGGTATCGATTTTGTGCTCGGTGGCCATCAGCGCGCCTGCGAGGCCCTGGCGGAGCCACAGAACCGTCTGGCGGTTGCCCGCGCGGTGGCGCTGCTGATCGAAGCGCGTCAGGTGGCGCTGTTTGGCATTAATGCCTCCGGCATCCTGGCCGATTACAGTGCACGCCTGTTTACCCGCATTGGCATTCCGGCGGTTACGCTGAACCGGGCCGGCATCGCGCTGGCAGAGCAGCTGATCACCTTACAACGTGGTGATGTGCTGATCATGATGGCGCAGAAATCGGCGCATCGCGAAGGGATGACCACCTTAAAAGAGGCAAAGCGGCTGGGAATGCCGGTAATTTTACTCACCAACGCGCTGGATTCCGCGTTTGCCAGGCAGGCAAATGTGGTGATCAACGTGCCGCGCGGTGGGGAAAATGGCCGGATGCCGCTGCACGGTACGGTGCTGGTGTGCCTGGAGATGCTGATTCTGTCAGTGGCATCCGCTACCGCGGCGCGTACGGTAAAGACCATGAAGCGGATTCAGGATCTCAACCGGGCACTTAAACCCGTTGCGAAGAAGTAAGATGATCTGTTTGTCATTGCAGTGCCGCCAGCTCGCGCGGCTCGGCCTCGGAATCCTGCAGCCTTACGCCGGAGATCTTGCCTGTGAAGTGGCAGGGGAAATCTGTCTGCAATCGAAGCACATGGGCAGCGCGCAAAAAGAGATGAATCGCTGGCTGGTGCCAAACAAACTGACAACCCGTGACGGAAAAACCTCTTTTCCATCACGGTCAGGGCTAACTGGCGCATCACCTTTGAATTCACGGACGGTGATGCCTATATTCTTAACCTGGAGGACTACCACTGATGGCAATGTTCAATCCCCCGCATCCGGGCGGCCTGATTACCGAGTACATCGAAGATAACAATATCGGCCTGCGCGCGCTGGCGAAAGAGCTGGGCGTGTCCGCCGCTGCGCTGAGTAAGGTTGCCAGCGGAAAGGCATCGGTCAGCCCGGAAATGGCGGTGCGGCTGGAGGCGGGGCTGGGTATTGCGGCGCGCCTCTGGTTATCCATGCAGGCCGCCTGCGACCTGCACAAAGCGCGGGAAACTACGGACGTTTCCGGCGTGCATCTGCATCCGGGCGTACTGGCCGCCTCCGCGCAGGGCAGGCCAGGCAAGTAACCCCTGCGAAAGTTATCCTGCACCGCGCCGCCTTGCGCGGTTTTGCCAGCCCCGGAACGGCAACACCGCCGCCCGGGCACCGTGCGGTGGGTAACCGGCATTCAGATCGCCCACTGCGGTCACTTCATCCCGGATGAGCAACCGCAGGCGCTGGCAGAGGCGCTGGCAGCGTTTTTTGCTTAACCGCGCAGGCTGGCGAGCTCTACACGCTGGCCACTGGCTGACGAGCGTACCATCGCTTCAATAATCTGCTGATTCTCCAGGCCAAAGCGGAAGTCAGGGAAGCATCCGGCGTCACTGCTGAGGCCCTTAATCAGGTCATAGATCTCAATCACTTTGACATCAAAATAACCCAGACCGCCGCCGGCAAAATCGAAGCCAAAGAAGCCGCCAAACTGCTCCACCTGCGATCCGGCATAGAGCGTTTTAAAACCGCGATCGTGCTTTGCATCGCCGTAACGGGCAATTTTTAACTCGTTGAAGCGCTCACCGTCCATGATGATGGTGCCTTCCGTGCCGGAGACCTCCCATGCGATGCCAAACACTTTGCCCGCCGAGATACGTGACGACTCAATCACGCCGCCGGCGCGGTTTTCAAAGGTCACCAGCGCCTGAAACTGATCGTCATTCTCCACCGCCAGCCGCGCGGCATGGTTATCCGCCTGCGCGCCATAGCCGGAACCGCCGCCGGCGGCCGGGCGCGTATCGATAAACAGTTGCTCCTGCCCGACCACGCTCTTTACCGGGCCCATCAGATATTGCGCCACGCTCACCACGTGCGAGCCCAGATCGCCGAGCGAGCCGGAACCGGCCTGCTGGCGTGAGCAGCGCCAGCTCCACGGCAGGCTGGGGTCATTGAAGAAGCCCTGATCGAACCAGCCACGGAAGCGGGTCAGCGTGCCGATGTCACCGCGATCGATCAGCTGTTTCGCCAGCTGCGCGGCCGGCGTTTTGATGTTGTTGAACGCCATAATGGTTTTTACACCGGCGCGTTCCGCTTCCTGCGTCAGGGTTTGCGCCTCCTGCAGCGAAACGGTCAGCGGTTTTTCGCAGTAAACGTGCTTGCCCGCGCGAATTGCCGCCAGCGCCATGTCGAAATGCATACTGTTTGGCGTGGTGATATCGACAATATCGATGTCAGGATGATTGACCATCGCCTGCCAGTCTGCGGTCGCGTGCAGAAAACCAAACCGGCGCGCGGCTTCTTCAGCCAGCGCGGGCGACGCGTCCGCCAGCGTATGCAGTACCGGCTGACGGGGCAGGTTGCGATACAACAAACCAGCACGTCGCCAGGCATCGGCATGCGCCTGACCCATAAAGCCTGAACCAATCAGACCAACATTCAGTGGTGCTCCGGCCATTTTCGATCTCCTTTAGCGTTGTGCAGGTAAAATGTGTTGCGTCACATAGCGTTGTGCACGGGTAACGGTCTCCAGCGGCGGCGCTTTAGCCGGATCCTGCTCCGCTTCCACCACCAGCCAGCCTTGATAACCCTGCGTGGCAATGAACTGCGCCAGAGGACGGTAGTCAATGCCGCCGTCGCCGGGCACGGTGAACATGCCCGCCAGCACCGCTTCGTTGAAGCTCATGCCGGTCGCGCGTACCTGTTGCAGGCGATCAAGACGGACATCTTTCAGGTGGATATGGCAGATGCGATCGGCA
>Ga0157361_1000033_pt1 | contig 84252 bp, 73 predicted proteins | sample AttlaeALBM2_FD_111481 | JGI IMG/M metagenome (GOLD analysis project Ga0157361, IMG submission 111481) | Fungus gardens microbial communities from leaf cutter ant in Ribeirão Preto, State of São Paulo, Brazil - Atta laevigata ALBM2 | ecosystem: Host-associated > Fungi > Mycelium > Unclassified ...
ACCTCTGTCATGGAGGTCGCCTGTGACGCGTGCCGTTCCCATCGAACTGAAGAGTCTCAGATGGTCAGTGGGTAACCTGACGATTCTGCACGATCTCTCTCTGACCATCGCCGCGGGTGAAGTTGTCGCCCTGCTCGGCCCCAGCGGCTGCGGCAAAAGTACGCTGTTAAAGCTGCTGGCGGGACTGCTGCAGCCCAGTGCTGGCGAGCTGTGGATTGGCGACCGCTGCGTGGCGTCCGCCCGCCACTGCGACGCACCGGAACAGCGCCATCTCGGCATGGTGTTTCAGGATTACGCCCTGTGGCCGCACATGACCGTTGCACAGAACGTGGCGTTCCCGCTGCGTATGCGCGGCGTCAGCAAAAGCGCAGCGCGCCTGCAGGCGGATGCGGCGCTGGCTCAGGTGGCGCTGGCCGATTTTGGCGATCGCAAGCCGGCGCTGCTCTCAGGCGGCCAGCAGCAGCGCGTCGCCCTCGCCCGCGCACTGGTTGCGAAGCCCGCCATTGTGCTGTTTGACGAACCGCTCTCCAATCTGGATCGCGATCTGCGTGAAACCCTGGTTCATACCATGGCCGACCTGCTGCGTGCCGCTGGCATCACGGCGGTTTACGTCACGCACGATCGCGAAGAGGCCAGCACGCTGGCGGATCGCATCGTTCATCTGGCGCAGGGCCGGATTGTTTCCATTACTCACCTTAAAGGGAATCCCCATGCCATCTCTCGCGTTAGTTAAAACAGGAGTTATCAGTGCGATGATACTGACATCCGCCATGATGATGAACGATGCCCGGGCGCTCACGGTCTACACCGCCGGGCCGGGTTCGCTTTCAAAAAGCCTTGCTGTCGGCTTTGAAAAACAGACCGGCATTCACGTGAACATTTTCCAGGCTACCACCGGTAAAGTGATGGCGCGCCTTGAGGCCGAACAGGCTAACCCGCAGGCGGATGTGCTGATCTCCGCCTCCTGGGACACCGCAGAAGATCTGCAACAGCGCGGCTGGCTGCTGCCGTACCAGAGCGCCAACGCCAGCCATGTGCCGCCGCAGTTCAGGAGCGACAGCTACGTGGCGCAGGGCATTTCGGCGCTCGGCATCGTCTGGAATACGCAGAGCAGCACGCCGGAACCGAAAACCTGGCAGGATCTGACGGCACCCGCGTTTAAAGATAAGGTGACCATGCCCGATCCGGCGCTGTCCGGCGCCACGATCGATCTGCTGACAGGCCTGCAAAACGCTGAAGGCGAAAAAGCCTGGCAGCTGTTTGAGCAGCTGAAAGCCAACGGCATGGTGATCAGCGGCCCGAACGCGCAGGCGGTAACGCCCGTCCTGCAGGGGGCGAAAGCGGCCGTGTTTGGCGCGGTCGATTATGTCACCTACAACAACATCGCTCAGGGCGAGAGCGTGAAAGTGATCTTTCCGGCGAACGGTACGGTTGTGGCGCCGCGCCCCATGATGATCCTGAAAAGCAGCCAGCATGCGGACGAGGCGAAGAGATTCATCGATTATGTGCTGTCCGATGCGGGTCAGGAGCAGGTAGCAAAAGCCTGGCTGATGCCCGCCCGCACTGATATCAGGGCGCAGCGCCCGCTGTTTACCGACATCAAACTGCTGCCGGACACCCATGACGGCAGCAGCGATCGCGCCGCGGTGCTGAAACGCTTTGCTACCCTGTTCGGACAATAAATCATGGCGCGGGCCCTGAATGGACTCATTCTGCTGGCGCTGCTGCTGCTGGTAGCGCTGCCGCTGCTGTTCATCGTGCTGCAGGCGCTGTTTCCTCACCTGGGCGAAGGCAGCTGGCGCGACGCTTTTAGCGCACTGCCCGCGCTATGGGACGATCCGCAGCTTGTGCCGATGTGGCTGGGCACGCTCAGCGTGGGCGGCGGCGTCGCGCTGTGCAGCCTGCTGCTGGGCCTGCCGCTCGGCACGCTGCGCGGTCTGTTCCGTCTGCCCGGCGCAGCGCTGTGGGATCTGCTGTTTCTGATCCCCTTTCTTACGCCACCCTATATTGTTGCGCTGGCGTGGACGCTGATGCTGCAGCACAACGGTTATCTTGAACAGCTCACCGGGTTCAACGCCGATCGCCTGCTGTTTAGCCGCAGCGGCATGATTCTGGTGATGACGCTCAACATCTTCCCGGTCGTCTATTTCGCGGTGTCGCGCTCGCTGATGGCCAGCGGCCAGCGGCTGGCGTGGGTGGCGCGCGTACATGGCGCATCGGCGTGGCGCGCCTTCTACCGGATCACGCTGCCGCTGATGTTGCCGGCGCTGGCCGGTGGCGTACTGCTGGCGTTTACGCTGGCTATTGAGGAGTATGGCGTGCCGGCGGCGCTGGGTACGCGGGCGCATCTGACGCTGATGACCGTCGGCATCGAAAATAAGCTGGCCGACTGGCCGATCGATCTGCCTGGCGCGGCCTCGCTGTCGCTGCTGCTGAGCCTGATTGCGCTCAGCGCCTGGTTTTTGCAGCGCAAACTCACCGGCAGCAGCGATGTCACGGCGGTCACCGGCAAGCCGACCAGTCAGGCGTTAGCGGACGCGGGTTGCTGGCAAATCGTGATGCTGCTGCCGTTCGCCCTCACCGTGCTGCTGGCGGTGGTGCTACCGCTGAGCGCCATGACGCTGAGCGGATTACTGAATACGCTCTCCGGCGGCGTGCACTTGAACAACCTGACGCTGCGCCACTTCAGCGCCCTGTTCAGCCAGCAGGGCGAAGCGCTGACCGCCTTTTCCACCAGTATTGGCCTGGCGCTGGGCGCGGCGCTGGTCACAGGCCTGCTCGGATTTCTTATCGCCTGGCGCGTCGCCGAAGGGAAAACCCGCTGGCTGGCGCTGATGGATGGGCTGGCGCTGCTGCCGGCAGCCATGCCGGGCGTGGTGGTGGGCGTGGGGCTGATCCTGCTGTGGAATCGCGGTTTCTGGCCGGTTTCACCCTATAATACGCTGTTTATTTTGCTGCTCTCCTACAGCTGCCTGCTGCTGCCGTGGCCGGTGCGCTATGTCAGTAGCGCGCTGCGTCAGCTGGCCCCCACGCTGGAGCCCGCCGCCCGCGTGCACGGTGCATCGCGGCTGCGGGCGCTGCGGTTAATCGTGCTGCCGCTGGTGGCACCGGCTCTGCTGGCGGCGATGATGATGGTGTTCGCGGTGGCCTCGCGGGAGCTGGTGACGTCGCTGCTGCTGTCGCCTGCCGGTACGCAGACCGTGGCGATTTTTATCTGGCGCCAGTTTGAGCAGGGTTCGCCAGGGCAAGGGATGGCCATGGCCACGCTGACGCTGTTCGCCAGCCTGGGCCTGATGCTGGCGGCACGGATACTGATGTGGCGGCAGAGCCGTTGACGCGGACGACCAGGGCGTTTGCTTCGCTTATTCCTAAACAAACAGTGACTTATTGCCGGTCAGCTACACTTTCCTGAGCCAATATATATTCAGGAGCAGGAATGAACGAAAAGCCACAGGAGAAAATTGGCCAGAATATTCTGGTCAAGCTGGCGATGTTAGTGATTATTCTGGCCGGCATTCGTGCCGCGTCGGAAATTCTGGTGCCCTTCCTGCTTGCCAGTTTTCTGGCCATTGTCCTTAACCCGCTGGTGACCATGCTGATGCGGCGCGGGTTGCGCCGTAGCCTGGCGATCACGCTGGTGATCACCGTCATCATCATTGTCCTGCTACTGCTGGTGGGCGTACTGGCCACGTCGGTCAGCGACTTTAGTGACACCTACCCGCAAATTCGTAGCATGCTGGAACAGAAGCTGACGGTGTTACAGCACCTTGCAGCACCCTTCCATATCAACATCTCCACCGAAGCCCTCGCTGCGCGCCTCGATCCCAACGTGATCATGAACATGGCGACCACGGTGCTGGCCCAGTTCTCCGGTGCAATGACCAATATCCTGCTGCTGATTCTGACCGTCATTTTCATGCTGTTCGAAGTGCATCACCTGCCCTATAAGCTGCGTAATGCGATGATGAATCCGCAGATTCGCATCGCCGGGCTGCACAAAGCATTAAAAGGCGTTACGCACTATCTGGCGCTGAAAACGCTGGTCAGCCTGATCACCGGCCTCTCGGTCTGGCTGGTGCTACTTCTGCTGGATGTGAAATTTGCGCTGTTCTGGGGCGTTGTCGCCTTTATCCTTAACTTTATCCCCAATATCGGCCCCATCATCGCGGGCGTCCCGCCGTTTATTCAGGCGCTGGTGCTGAACGATGTCTACGATGCCATGCTGGTTGCCGCGCTGTTCAGCGCCATTCATATGGTGTTCGGTAATATGCTGGAACCGCGCCTGATGGGCCGTGGTTTAGGGCTCTCGACGCTGGTGGTGTTCCTCTCGCTGATCTTCTGGGGGTGGCTGCTGGGGCCCGTGGGCATGCTGCTCTCCGTACCGTTAACCAGCGTGACCAAGATTTTGATGGAGACCACCCCGGGCGGCAGCCGCCTGGCGATTATGTTGGGCAACGGCCGCCCGCGCGCCAAAGCGCGTCCGCCCCGCCGCGGATAGCGATGATGAAGGGCGGCCTGCCAGGGTCGCCCGCTGCTGCGCATTTCAGCGCAATATGCTTGCTTAACCTCGTGTCATAGCACTTTTCCTGGAGCGAAACGCGAATAACGGCAAAAGATTGTCAATTAACGCAAAGCGAAGTCGATAATTGACCTGTATCAGATCGGTGTAAAATCAAAACGCTACCATGCACAGCCCCGGGAAGTGATATGCTGCCAATGCCGCATTTCGCTCCTTAACTGCTGCTTAAACCGACCGAGGAAAGTCTGGTGCCTCCGCAAAAACGACATCGCGATTTTGGCTGGCTGTTCATTGTCTGTGCCGGACTGTTACCGCTGGTACTGGGCATCCTTTGTACAGCCATTGAGGCGCGCCATACGGTCAACCAGCAGCAGGTCTCCACGGCCAATACCCTGCTCTCGCAGGCTGAAAAGATGAGCGACAGCGCATGGAACATGATCACCACGCTGCGTCAATATCACCACCGCGCCTGCGCCGACATTGAAGAGAATCTGCAGCGTGCCGGTACGCTTAATGCCTATTTCCGCTCTATTGGTATGCTACAGGGCGATCACATCAGCTGCTCCTCAGCCTATGGCCTGAACCACGGCGCGCTGGCAGAGATGATGCTGCAGCCGCCGCCGGTAACCGGCAAAGCCTGGTGGAGCCTGTCAATTCGCGGCACGCTCGGTGTGCCTGACCGCCCTGCCGTGATTTTTGTACGCCAGCTGCCAGACAGCAGCGGCTTCTGGGCCGTGATCGATGGGCAGTATCTGATGGACTTTATGCACGCTATTGGTGAATCGCGCGGTTATCAAATGACCCTGCAGTTTAACGGTGGTGCGATTATCAGCAGTGGCCCGGATGAGCAGCCGGGCCAGCTCTATCTGAAGAGCGCGCAATATCGCGCTGAATCCAGCCGCTATCCCATCAGCGTTAACGTCACGGTGCCGGCCACGGAGCTGGTCAAAGCGTGGCGACAGGCGCTGTTTATCTTCCTGCCCATGGCGGCCATTTTCTCCATTCTGCTGATGGTGCTAACCGCCAACTGGCTGCGTCGCCGTCTGTCGTGGGCCGATGAGATTCGCCGCGCGATGCGCAATCGGCAATTCTCCGTCCACTATCAGCCGGTTTACAGCACCGATATTGAGCGCTGCAAAGGGGCCGAAGCACTGATGCGCTGGCAACTGCCGAACGGAGAGATGATCCGCCCGGATATTTTTATCAGCCATGCTGAATCTGAGGGCGTGATCGTGCCGCTGACTCAGCATCTGCTGGATTTAATGGCGGAGGATATTCAGAGCTGGCAGGTTGAACCCGATTTCCATATTGGCTTCAACGTCGCGGCCGAGCATCTACAGCACCCGGACTTCGTACAGGACGTAATGCGTTTTGCGCGGCGCATCAAAGATAAACAGATGACGATCACCCTGGAACTCACCGAACGCAGCCTGATAGAGGACGGTGAAATGGTGGCGCGTAAACTGCGTCATCTGCAATCGCACGGGATGAAAGTGGCGATTGATGACTTCGGTACTGGCCACTGTGCGCTCTCCTATCTGATGACCTTCCCGCTGGACTACCTGAAGATCGATCGCGGTTTTATCAATGCAATTGAAGGGCTGGAGACCGAAACACCGGTGCTGGATGCCATCATCAATTTATGCCACAAGCTGGAGCTGGATGTGCTCGGTGAAGGCGTAGAGACCTCGTTACAATTTGCGTATCTGCGACAGCGTGGCGTCGGCCTGATTCAGGGCTATTATTACGCCCGTCCGATGGATAATGACCGGCTGCGTGCCTGGCTCAATGAGCATGGGCGTAAGCCGCTTCTCGTTGAGGAATCGCATGAGCCTGAACTGCATCATTCTTGATGATTATCAGAACGTTGCCCTGTCGCTGGCCGACTGGACGTCGCTCGAACCCGTTGTCCACACCACCGCCCTTACCCGCCACTATGACAATCAGGATGCGCTGGTGCGCCACCTTGAACACGCCGATATTCTGGTCGTGATGCGGGAACGCACGCCGCTCACCGCGCAACTGATTGGCCGCCTGCCAAACCTTAAGCTGGTGGTAACATCAGGAATGCGTAACGCCTCCATTGATCTGCACGCCTGCGCCGAACGCTATATTGCCGTGTGCGGCACAGGCAGCAGCAGCGCGGCGCCGATGGAGCTGTGTTGGGGATTGCTGATCAATCTTGCGCGCCATATTCAAACTGAAAGTCACGCGTTGCGCCATAACGGCCCATGGCAGCAGACAGTGGGCAGCGGGCTGCACGGCAAAACGCTCGGCCTGGTGGGCCTGGGAAAAATTGGTGCCGCTATGGCGAAGGTGGCGCAGGCGTTTGGCATGCGCGTGTGCGCGTGGAGTCAGAACTTAACCGAGGCGCGTGCCGCGGAGTGCGGGGCGGAGAGGATGCCGTCGCTGCACGCTCTGCTCAGCGTCAGCGATTTCGTCTCTCTTCATCTGGTGCTGAGTGAACGCACGCGTCATCTGATTGATGCAGCCGCGCTGGCGCAAATGAAGCCCGGCGCGCTGCTGATCAATACCTCGCGCGCGGGGATTGTCGATCAGCCGGCAATGATTGCCGCACTGCAGTCCGGCCAGCTGGCCGGTGCCGGTCTCGACGTGTTCGAACAGGAGCCGCTGCCCGCCGATCATCCGCTGCGCCTGCTGCCTAATGTACTGGCCACCCCGCACCTGGGCTATGTGGCGGACAGTAACTACCGCACTTACTTTACGCAGGCGGTAGAGGATATTGCTGGCTGGGTTAAAGGTGCGCCGCTGCGCTCGTTACTCTGACCGTTCGGCGCGGCGCTTTTCGGCCACGCGCAGCGCCACTTCAAGGCTCTCGTCTGCCGGCGTCGTGGCGGGCGTTATCCCCTGCGCGTTAAGGCGCTGCGTAATGCGCTCCAGCGTTGGCGTGAGCTGCCCGACCAGCTGTTGGTACTCTTCGAGTTGGGTGATGGGTTGATTGCGGGCGATGCTGGTGTGCGTCAGCTGCTGCAACTGGCGCAAGCTTTCCCGCGCCTGATGACTGAGCAATCCCGCCTGACGCCACGCCTTGAGCCGTTGCAGCAGTTGCTCTGGCTGCTGCACCAGATTGATAAGGTTCTTTTCGGTACTGTCGATCATCAGCAGCCAGGCATTCTCAAACGAACGGGCATTTTTCCGTGACATGCATTCTCCACCAGAGCCAGGCGGCAGAGTATTACCGAATGCGTTTATCCTGACAAGTCACCCCTGGCGCTTCGTTTACAGGCAACTTCTCTTTATTTATTCAGGGGATAATCAGGTATGGCAATACAGACGCGGCAGCCCGGCATAGTTGATCATCTGATCGCCATTCGGCAGCTGGTACATCTGATAATAGTCGTGGTTCCCTTCACGCATCGGTGAAAACAGGATCTGTGCCGCCAGCGCGGGCGGCAGCGTATCTTCAGCCAGCACGCGCACATTACGCGTGGTGCTGATCATAAAATCGCCCTGACGTCGCCAGGTGATATCAGAAATGCGATGTATACGATAGTGGCGATTATCCAGCGTCACCGTGCCGATTAATGATGAACTTCCGTTGCCGCCCGGCTTAAAGCGGGTTCGGATGGTGGCATCAATTGAGCCGGCGGGGTTGCCTTCATTATCAATATGGTACGGCACTTCACACCACTCCGGCACCGGCTCTCCCGGGCGCAGCAGCAGCGCCAGGACCCAGGGCACAACGAACATTAGCGCAATCACCAGACCCCATATTGCTTTACGCATCGGGCATCTCCTCGGTCATCACCAGCCAGGACACACATTCGTTGTCCTTCTGCGCGATGGGTTTAGGACACAGGAAAGTGCTGCTCGAAACCTGCGTACGGCCAACGTTGATATATACCAGCGGCGCGACCGCGCCATTCGGTAACCGCGGTTGCCAGTAGTGATAACGGCGCATGGCATTTTTGACCACAAAGGAGTCCGGTGACAGGCTCTCCGCGATGAAAAATTGGGTGTTTTTTTCGGTGAGATAGGGTTTATACGTCAGCGCATTTTTAGTAACCGGCGCAAATTCGTGACGCGCCACCAGCGCCAGTGCCGCATTAATCAGCAACAGGGCGATAATGATCCCACGCAGCGGAAACGGCTTTTTCGGCGTGACCTGTGGCGTGTTCACCGCTGTCGGTTCGGGTGCAGCCGGTTCGGCAGCCTCCACGCGCGCCGCCGGCTCATCGCTCAGCGGAACGGCATCCGCCTGCTCTGACAGCACGCAGCCTATCAGCGGCACCTGATGCACCAGTGGACCTGGCGCATGTGCCAGCAGCGCCAGGCGATTGATCTCGGCAATGGTGGTCACGAGGCGATCGGCAAAGGGGAGATCAGAGGGTTCACGCTGAAACAGCGCAAGCAGAGTCTGATTACGCACCAGCTTGCCCTGTGCGTTCAGCACACGGCGCACCACGGCGGTCTGCAATGGGCTAAGCGCAACGCGCTGCGAGGGCGTATGCATGGGATAAAAGACCTGCTGATCGGCATCAAAGCAGAGAGTTTTGGTAAATAAAACAAAGCGTGCCATGCCGCTCCTGAATCCCCGATATGAAACTGGCGCAAGTATAGATATTTTCGCTCGCCAGCGCACGCATAGTGCGGTCTGCGTCGCGTTCAGCACATTTTTATTTGCGGCCATTGCGGACCAGAAAGGCCATAGTTTTAGCCAAAAAATAGCCAGTTACTGGCGCAAACATGACAAATATCACACTAAAACGGTATACTCTGTCGCGGGACGCAATTATTGCCCCGGTAATAATTGCTTTGGCAGGCCAGGGAAAAAATGTCTTTCACGGCTATGCTTTAATTTTCTCAACGCCGCGGACTTACCGCGCTCTTTTAGTCTGCAGCGTTGAGGATTTTTCGAATTCCAATACAGGGTAACCTCATGAAATTACGTAGGAAGCGTGTAAAACCTATTGGTCTGGATGACGTCACCATTATTGATGATGCTCGTTTACGTAAAGCGATCACCGCCGCGTCTCTGGGTAACGCGATGGAGTGGTTTGATTTTGGTGTTTATGGCTTTGTGGCGTACGCGCTGGGGAAAGTATTTTTCCCGGATGCCTCGCCAGGTGTACAGATGATTGCGGCACTCGGTACGTTCTCCGTACCGTTCCTGATCCGTCCGCTGGGCGGTCTGTTCTTTGGTATGCTTGGCGACAAGTATGGTCGTCAGAAAATCCTTTCCATTACGATTGTGATCATGTCGATCAGTACCTTCTGTATCGGTCTGATTCCCTCCTACGCCTCGATTGGTATCTGGGCACCGGTGCTGCTGCTGCTGGCAAAAATGGCCCAGGGCTTCTCGGTGGGCGGTGAGTACACCGGAGCGTCGATCTTTGTCGCCGAATACTCGCCGGACCGTAAGCGCGGCTTTATGGGCAGCTGGCTCGACTTCGGCTCAATCGCCGGATTCGTGCTCGGCGCGGGTATTGTGGTGCTGATCTCCACCGTTATCGGTGAGCAGAAGTTCCTCGACTGGGGCTGGCGTATTCCGTTCTTCCTGGCGCTGCCGCTGGGTATCATTGGCCTCTATCTGCGTCATGCGCTGGAAGAGACCCCGGCGTTCCAGCAGCACGTTGAAAAACTGGAACAGGGCGATCGCGAGGGCCTGCGTGACGGTCCGAAAGTGTCGTTCAAGGAGATCGCCAGCAAACACTGGAAGAGCCTGCTGGCCTGTATCGGTCTGGTGCTTGCCACCAACGTGACCTATTACATGCTGCTGACCTACATGCCGAGCTATCTGTCACACAACCTGCACTACTCCGAAGATCACGGTGTGCTGATCATTATCGCCATTATGATGGGGATGCTGTTTGTGCAGCCGGTGATGGGGATGCTGAGCGACCGCTTTGGCCGCCGTCCTTTCATTATCATCGGCAGTATCGCGCTGTTTATCTTCTCGATTCCGGCGTTCATGCTGATTAACAGTAACGTGCTGGGGCTGATTTTTGCCGGGCTGTTGCTGCTGGCGGTTATCCTCAACGCCTTCACCGGCGTAATGGCGTCATCACTGCCGGCGATGTTCCCTACGCATATTCGCTACAGTGCACTGGCCAGCGCCTTTAACATCTCGATTCTGATTGCCGGCCTGACGCCAACCGTGACGGCCTGGGCAGTAGAGGCCAGCAATAACCTGTTTATGCCGGCTTACTATCTGATGGTGGTTGCGGTGATTGGTTTAATCACCGGTATCTACATGAAAGAGACCGCCAACAAACCGCTGCGCGGTGCAACGCCGGCGGCATCAGACCTCGAAGAGGCGCGCGAGATCCTGCAGGAGCATCACGACAATATCGAACAGAAGATTGAAGATATTGACGAAGAGATCTCTCGCCTGGAGGCGAAGCGTAAAAACCTGGTGCAGCAGCATCCGGATATCAACGAGTAATCGTCCTGCCACTCCCGCCGCTCTGGCGGGAGTTTTGTTTCTGCGCTTGTCTGATGCCCACCGCACACAATCCCTCTTCCTGCTGCAGGAAAAGGAGTAAACTGTCGCCACTTTTTTCACCAGCATAAGTTATATGAACATGTCTGATTTCAATCTGATTCAGCGCCCAAGAAGGCTGCGTAAAAGCGCGTCGATGCGCGAAATGTTCCAGGAATCCCACCTTAGCCTGAACGACCTGGCGCTGCCGATCTTCGTCGAAGAGGGCGTGGATGACTACGTTCCGATCAATGCCATGCCGGGCGTGATGCGTATTCCGGAAAAGCGTCTGGCGTATGAGATCGAACGCATTGCCAAAGCCGGTATCCGTTCAGTGATGACCTTTGGTATCTCTCATCACACCGATGCCACCGGCAGCGATGCGTGGAATGAGAATGGCCTGGTGGCGCGTATGTCGCGCATCTGTAAAGAGACCGTGCCGGAAATGATCGTCATGTCTGACACTTGCTTCTGTGAATACACCAGCCACGGCCACTGCGGCGTGCTGTGCGATCACGGTGTTGATAACGATCAGACGCTGATTAACCTCGGCAAGCAGGCCGTCGTCGCGGCGCAGGCCGGCGCGGACTTTATCGCGCCATCCGCTGCCATGGACGGCCAGGTGAAAGCCATTCGTCAGGCGCTGGACGCAGCGGGCTTCACCGATACCGCAATCATGTCCTACTCCACGAAGTTCGCCTCCTCTTTCTACGGCCCGTTCCGTGAAGCGGCTGGCACGGCGCTGAAAGGCGATCGTAAAACGTATCAGATGAACCCGATGAACCGCCGCGAGGCGATCCGCGAGTCGCTGATTGATGAAGCGGAAGGCGCCGATTCCCTGATGGTGAAACCTGCTGGTGCCTATCTGGATATTCTGCGCGATATCCGCGAGCGCACCACGCTGCCGCTGGCGGCTTACCAGGTCAGCGGTGAGTACGCGATGATTAAGTTTGCCGCGCAGGCGGGTGCGATCGACGAGCGGAATGTGGTACTGGAGAGCCTCGGCGCCATTAAGCGTGCCGGTGCGGATCTGATTTTCAGCTACTTTGCTCTGGATCTCGCCGAGCAGAAAATCCTCTGAGTAAGATAAGATCAGTCTGACTTTAAAGGGGCGATTCGTCACGGATCGCCCCTTTATTTTTGCAGCTGTGCAGCCGGTAACGCGCGCGCAGCGTTACCGCGCTAAATCCCCGATCAGCGTCTGATTAAACTTCTGCGGCTCCTCCATTTGCGGCGCATGTCCCATGCCCGGGAACTCAATCAGTCGCGCGCCTGGGATCATCTTCGCCACCTGCTTACCCAACACATTGTAATGGCCGAGCTGCGCTTTGACCTGCGGTGAGGCGATATCACTGCCGATCGCCGTGGTATCGGCGGTGCCAATCATCAACGTGGTTGGCACGGTAAGATCTTTAAACTCGTACCAGACCGGCTGGGTAAAAATCATGTCGTAAATCAGCGCGGAGTTCCACGCGACCTTCTGATGTCCCGGCCCTTTATTCAGCCCGGCCAGCATATCGACCCACTTGTCATACTCCGGCTTCCACTGCCCGCTGTAGTAGGTCTGCTGCTCATACTTCTTGATGCCCGCCGCATCCAGCTTAAGCTCGCGCTGATACCACTGATCCACCGAGCGCCACGGCGCACCTTTGGCTTTCCAGTCCTCGAGCCCAATCGGATTCACCAACACCAGCTTTTGTGTTTGCTGTGGGTACATCAGTGCATAGCGCGTTGCCAGCATGCCGCCGGTGGAGTGGCCGATAATCACCGCTTTTTCGATACCGAGCTGCGCTAACAGCTGATGCGTATTGTGTGCCAGCTGCTGGAAGCTGTACTGATAACTGGCCGGCTTCGTTGAGGTGCAGAAACCAATCTGGTCAGGTGCAATAACCCGGTACCCCTGCTGGCTTAGCGCTTTTATGGTGTCATCCCAGGTGGCACCACAGAAGTTTTTCCCGTGCATCAGTACCACCGTTTGCCCGTTCGCCTGCTGCGTCGGTTTAACGTCCATATAGCCCATGCTGAGCGACTGCTGTTGCGAGGTAAACGTAAAGTGTTGCAGAGGATAAGGATAAGTAAACCCCTCCAGCTGTTCGCCATAAATGTTATCCGCCGCAGAGGCTGCCGCACTCAGTAATGCTGCTGCTATTGTCGCAGTAAGTAGTTGTTTTGACGGGAAACGAAACCGCATGTGCCCTCTCCTTAAGGTAGTTAACGTTCAGAGTCTGGCACAATTATTGTACATGCGTATTGATGGGCTGTGCCGAAGCAGGCGGCTGTTTTGACTGTTAAGCTGCTCAAAGCCATAAAAAATTTGAGTTAATAATAACGTCAGTTATTACGCTAAATGTTCAACATCATCACAACATGCAAACGTTTAATTTCACGAAAAATAAGACCGGTCTTGATGACAAATAATAAAATCGTCATTTTCCTATAAAACTTTACGTTAGCAGAGTGCTTAAAAACTTTAATTTAATTACACTGTGTGAAGTTAATGGAGGATCATGATGATGCAGCAGAAATACAACGAAGGGGTTATTGATTCGGTGACCGAATGGATTATGGCAAACCTGGATCAGCGCTTAAGCATTGATGATATCGCCGTAAAGTCTGGCTATTCCAAATGGTATTTACAGAAGCTTTTCGCCCGCTACCACAATGAAACCCTGGCACGCTATATCCGTAAAAAGAAATTAGTCTGCTGTGTGAGTGAGTTAAAGTATACCGGGCTGCCGATTATCAGCCTGGCGGTGAAATATCATTTTGAAAGTCAGCAATCTTTCACCCGCTCTTTTAAACAGGTGATGGGCTGTACGCCACTGTTTTGCCGTAAACGCAAGCTGGAAGGCGAGACGCAGCAGCAGATTCGCATCAGCGACGATCCCTGCTCAATTTGTCGCCAGGCCTCTTTCTCTCTTAGCGAGCGCGAAAAAAGTGTTTGTCAGCCGGTTACCGTTAATAATGGGAATTTTTTAACGCGAACCGATCGTCTGACGCGCTAATAAACACGTTAAATTTATCTGATATTTAATGCTGGCGTTAAAAAGACCGCGCTGCTGCTATTATATTTTCTTATAAAACCAGGTGATTTCTCAAAAAGCAGAATTCGCCGCTGCAATAATGACGGTTTACAGCGGCAGAAATTTTACTGTACCGGCTGCCCTGGCAGCAGCGTTTCTGAAAATATCTGTCTGCAGGATAATGCATCCTGACGCGCCTGCTGCTGTTGCTGCGGCGCTAAATCCTGCCACACTGTCTGCAGATGCCCGGCCAGCCCTGATTTAAAGTGAATTTTTTGCAGCGCATAATCTGAATTGCCGCCTTCAATAATTTGCTGCATAGCGTGCGGGCTATTATCGCGACCATCGTGCGTGAGGGTGCAAAAGGTGGCGATGTAATACGCTTTATCTTCATCGCTATAGTGCGGCATCAGCCACCACACAGCGGCGCAGATAATAAGCAACAGAGGCAGCAGGTATTTAATTTTTAACATGAATATCTATATCCGGGAGTGGCTAAAACGGCTACATCATAACAGATCTGCAATGCCGATCATTAACGCTGAATTGTCAGAAAATTGAGACGGGGCTTATCCCACCGCAGCACCTGCTCGCCCTTAACATTGACGGCAATTCACTTTATTCGATCAGGACGATTACGATGAAAAAAAGCCCGCTGGCGCTATTGCCTGGCGCATTTTGTACGAGCGGCACCCCAGTCCTCTTCTCTGGTAGCATCGAGTCAACCCGGTGACAGCGGTAGTCCGGCATTTGCCTGGGATTCCAAAGAGCAACGCTGGGTTATGGTCGGTGCGCTTATCGGCGTGACGGGAAAACGTTATAGCCGCACTAATTACAATCAATATATCCGTACAGATTTCGTTGATGAGGTGATGGCAGCTGCACGCGACGCAGATGTTGAAGACGTGGAGCTAAATACCCAGGTGCAAGGTCAGCAGCGCCTGACGCATGAAGGCATTAGCGACTGGAACCTACAGGCTGGCGTAAAAATCAGTTTTTGACGGTGGCGTAACAACACCCCGGCGTAGTTTATTGCGTAATAAACTACGCCGGGGTGAAACGGTTTTTTCATCCCCTTCACCTCAATCTGGTACCAGGCCAGCGCAATAAGTTCAACGTTTCCTTAATTACCTCAGGAAAAACCAGACAAAACTTAAGTTGCCCATGAGTTTGCCGCTTTAGGTTTGCGATTCTCACTATCTTCATTCATGGAAGAGAATATGAACCTTTGTCCGCTGGCGCTGGCCATAAGTACCTGCTGCTACACTCTCCCGTTACTTGCAGATACGTATCTGCCCTGCCTGAGTGAACAACAAGATAGTCTGTACTCCCCGGCAATGCTTCCGGCTTCGCCAGCGCGTATTGCTGCTTCACCGTTTCAATCAACTGCTCCGGTACCGCTTGTTCAGCAAGCCAGCCGCCACACCGGCGAAGGGATTAAACTGCTGGGTAAGATACTGGCGCGCAGCAGCTGGTTTGAAGAGATTAACCCGGCGGCAGCCGATCCTCTCTCACGTTCACATCTGCTGGCCGATAACCGGCACCGTTTTTGGTACTACCGCCTGCAAAATGTGCTACTTACCGGCGAGAAAGATGAAGAGATCCCGAACCTGATTGATAACCCCGGTATTGTGATACCGGAAGATCCGCGAGATCAGCCGCAACCTTTTCCTCAACCAGAGCCGGAACCCCCCAAAACGCCTGTTACGCCCCTCTCTCCGCTCTACTTCGCGCTGCCCGATCTCCTGCTGGCCTTTGACGACACTCTGCAAGCCCGCTTCCACTTCGCTGCACAACAGATGCGTTCTGACGATCAGCACAATATGTTTGTGTACGGCTACGCAGGCGGCGAACGCTACTACAGCGCAGAGAGAGTAAATAACGCAACCAGCCGCTATCAGGGCTGGTTGCTCGGTACGCGCTGGTCACCTGAGACGGAAAATCACCCGCTTTCGCTCAGCCTGGGTGTGCACAAGGGCTCGCTCTCATCGCTGTCAGAATTGGGTGAAAGAAAAAACCAGGCACGGCTAAAAACGGAGGGGATAAATGCGCAGGTGAGTGTGCAACAGCCGACCGGTCTGCAACTGGTGCTGCCGCTGGGTTTAAGCCACGCGTATGGCAACGTACGCAGTACGGATAACGGGGAGATGGCACAGGTCAATGCGCTGATCGGCCATGCCGGGATCGACATGGGCTGGCGCTGGCAATATGGTGCGCACAGCCTGACACCGTTGCTGGGTACCGGCGTGCAGTTCATGCGTTTCAAAGAGGTCCACGAGGGTGAAGGTAAGCAAATTGCCTGGCACCTTGCGCCTTTGGTGCAGCTTACGGGCGGCGTGAGCTACGATTACCAGCCGCTGGCGCAGATCAGGATGGGGGCAGAAACCCGTTATGCCTATCGTGACAGCAGGTACAGCAGCCTGAAGAGCAGCCATGACGGTGAGTTCGCTTTAAAGAGTGGCCATCACCGTTTACAGGTGAGTGGCTATGTTAGCTGGCAGCTGCATCCGAATGTCACGTTGGGCGCAGAGCTGCAGGCGCAGCAGCGACTGGATCGCGACGGCGTTAGCGACTGGAATATGCTGACCGGCATTAATGTCTCATTTTAACCGCATACGCCCTTCCGCCTTCATCCTCCTGAGGCCGAAGGCGGTTTTCAGTCCTCACTTCACAACGCCTGCGCGCACGCCCACGCCGAGCTCCACGCCCACTGGAAGTTATAGCCACCGAGCCAGCCGGTAACATCCACCACTTCACCAATAAAGTAGAGCCCGGGTACATCACGCGCTTCCATGGTTTTTGAGGAGAGCAGCGTGGTGTCTACACCACCCAGCGTCACTTCCGCCGTGCGATAACCTTCGGTGCCGTTTGGCTGCACGCGCCACTGATGCAGCGTGTTCACCAGCTCCGCCTGCTGCTTGCTGTTAAGCTGCTTCAGCGTGACGTCCGGAATCTGTTTCAGTTCCTGTAACACTTCCACCAGCCGCTTCGGCAGGATTTTCGCCAGACTATTCTTCAGGCTGAGGTTCGGATGGGCTTCACGCTGTACCTTAATGAAGTCATCCAGCGAGGTTTCCGGCGACAGGTTGATGGTGATGAACTCGCCCGGCTGCCAGTAGCTGGAGATCTGCAGCACCGCCGGACCGGACAAGCCGCGGTGAGTAAACAGCATCGCCTCTTTAAATAGCGTGCCATCCTGTGCGGTAATGGTGGTGGGCAGCGCCACGCCAGACAGCGTGTTGAGCTGCTCCAGCAGCGGTTTATGCAGCGTAAAAGGCACCAGCGCGGCGCGCGTATGGAAGACCTGCAGGCCGAACTGCTCCGCGACTTTATAGCCGAACGGCGTTGCCCCCAGGCCCGGCATCGACAAACCGCCGCTGGCGATCACCAGCTTTTCCGCCTGTACCTGCGTGCCGTTGAGCTGCAGCGTATAGCCCTGCGCATCGCGCTCCACGCTCAGCACTTCACTGCGCAGACGCAGCGTGACCTGCCCGGCTTCACACTCTTTCAGTAACAGATCAACAATCTGCTGTGCGGAGTCATCACAGAACAGCTGGCCGAGCGTTTTCTCGTGGTACGCAATGCCGTGACGGTTCACCAGATCGATGAAGTCCCATTGGGTATAGCGCGCCAGCGCCGATTTGCAGAAGTGCGGATTTTCCGACAGGTAGGCTGCCGGCTCGGTGTAGAGATTGGTGAAGTTGCAGCGGCCGCCGCCGGACATCAGGATCTTGCGCCCTGCTTTTTTACCGTTATCCAGTAGCAGCACGCGGCGACCCCGTTGCCCGGCCTGCGCCGCGCAGAACATGCCGGCCGCGCCTGCACCAATAATGATAACGTCAAACTTTTCCACTGCCGTAACCCACCTGATTGAAAGGCGCTGATTGTAGAGATATGCGGCTTTTCGCGCCAGCGTCAAAAAAATGCCGTAAATGTTTCATATTGTAACTCGCTCATTTTTCGACCTTTTTACCTGATTATCATCGACCAGTGACAAATTTAAGACAAAAAAGGACTATATTTTCCTTTCCCAGGGCGCATGTTGTCGCAGATAATGCGCCGCGTTCATGTCCTCCAAAATGGCGTAACGTTTATGCTACATCTGTTTGCTGGTCTTGACCTAAGCACCGGCCTGTTATTGGTTCTTGCTCTGCTGTTTGTATTGTTTTACGAAGCAATCAACGGTTTCCACGACACTGCCAACGCGGTCGCTACAGTCATTTACACCCGTGCGATGCGGGCGCAACTGGCGGTTGTGATGGCCGGTGTGTTCAATTTCTTTGGTGTATTGCTTGGCGGATTGAGCGTGGCGTATGCCATCGTGCATATGTTGCCAACCGATCTGCTACTGAATGTTGGTTCGGCACACGGTCTCGCCATGGTGTTCTCTATGCTGCTGGCGGCGATTATCTGGAATCTGGGTACCTGGTATCTCGGTTTACCGGCTTCCAGTTCGCATACCCTGATTGGTGCCATTATCGGTATTGGTCTCACCAATGCGCTGATGACCGGTACTTCAGTGGTTGATGCACTCAACCTGCCGAAAGTCCTGAATATTTTCCTGTCACTCATTCTGTCACCGATTGTTGGGCTGGCCATTGCAGGCGGCCTGATTTTCCTGCTGCGTCGCTACTGGAGCGGTACCACCAAGCGTGCCCGCATCCATATGACACCGGCCGACCGTGAAAAGATCGATGGCAAGAAAAAGCCACCGTTCTGGACGCGTATCGCGCTGATCGTCTCGGCGATTGGCGTCAGCTATTCACACGGCGCAAATGATGGTCAGAAAGGTATTGGCCTGATTATGCTGGTGCTGATCGGCGTCGCGCCGGCGGGCTTTGTGGTTAACATGAATGCCTCTGGCTATGACATCACCCGAACGCGTGACGCGGTGAATCATCTGGAGCAGTATTATCAGCAGCACAATGAGTCGCTGACGCATATCATTCAGATGGCACCGCCAGTGGTCCCAACACCGGAAGAGTCGGTAGGTGGTCCACAGGAGTTCCACTGTGATAGCGCACGCGCGCTGCAGGCAATTGACCGCGCGCAGCAGCTGCTGACCAATCTGAACAGTTACGATCAGCTGACGGTTGACCAGCGCAGCCAGATGCGTCGCCTGCTGATGTGCATTTCTGATACCGCTGACAAAGCCGCCAAGCTGCCGGAAACCAGCGCCGACGATAAGCGCTTCCTCAGCAAGCTGAAAGGCGATCTGCTGGGTACGGTGGAGTATGCGCCGGTATGGATCATTGTTGCCGTGGCGCTGGCGCTCGGCATCGGTACCATGATTGGCTGGCGTCGTGTGGCGACCACCATCGGTGAGAAGATCGGTAAAAAAGGCATGACCTACGCACAGGGCATGTCGGCTCAGGTCACGGCGGCGGTCTCAATCGGTATTGCCAGCTACACCGGAATGCCGGTTTCGACCACGCATATCCTCTCCTCTTCCGTTGCCGGTACGATGCTGGTAGACGGCGGTGGATTGCAGAGCCGTACTATCAAAAGCATTGCCATGGCATGGGTGTTTACCCTGCCAGTGTGTATTTTGCTTTCTGGTTCGCTCTACTGGATTGCGCTGAAGATTATCTAAATCTTTGCGATACGGAAAAAGGGCGACAGCGATGTCGCCCTTTTTTATGCCCGTACGCCGGTCGTTACTGCCAGATCGCCATCGCAATCAGGCTAATGACGACCAGAAAACAGAGCCCGCTGGTCAGCACGAACTGGCCGCGCACGCGCTCACAACGACGAATGAATTCATCATCATGATGGTCACGGTAGCGCTTCTCCCAGATGTAACGTACCAGCCGCACCTGCTTGCTCGGCTGACCGTGCGAAGTGAAGAACCCTGCGCCATCGACATACTGATAGAGCAGCGGATCGCAGCCACGCAGTACCGCTAAGAGTGAGCGCAAAGAAGAGAAATAACGCGCCATATTCACCAGACAAACCACACACAGAGCCCAAAAAAGCGCGATAGTGCTGATCATATTCCCCTCCCGGCTGGAGCCGCAATGACAGTGCGTGCAGCGGGGAAGAGCTGCAGACGTCCCACGGGAAAAAGCCAGCCACAGATGAATCGAATTGCATTGTTGTTATGCGAACCTGAGCGCGTAGCCCGGATGGCTGTGGCACTCATTTTCAGTGTAGGAGATCTGTTCAAATTATTTCCAGCGAAGAGAGTTATTCAACCGGTGTGAAAAGCATAATAAGCCATGATCTGCTTCACAGCCGGGCTGCGCTTTGCAGCATTTGTTGACCACTCTGGCTATACTCGGGATATAACAATAAACCGCCTGCATGGCATAAATTGTGGTTGGTGGCGCAGCATCGCCATTGCGCAAAGGATAACGCCCGCCTTAATGGCACGTATTCGGGTTGCCCCTGAATCTTGAGAAAGGAGTTTTATCATGGCTTATAAACACATCCTGATTGCAGTAGACCTTTCCCCGGAAAGCCAGTTGCTGGTTGATAAAGCCGTGTCGCTGGCCCGGCCTTACGATGCAAAAATCTCCCTGATTCACGTGGATGTGAATTATTCAGATCTCTATACCGGACTGATTGACGTTAACCTTGGCGATATGCAGAAGCGGATTTCTGAAGAGACGCATACCGCACTGCGCGAGCTTTCCACCAATGCCGGTTATCCGATTGGTGAAACCCTGAGCGGTAGCGGCGATCTCGGCCAGGTGCTTGTCGATGCAATTAAGAAGTATGACGTGGATCTGGTGGTATGTGGTCACCACCAGGATTTCTGGAGCAAGCTGATGTCATCGGCGCGCCAGCTGATCAATACCGTGCATATCGATATGCTGATTGTGCCGCTGCGCGATGAGGAAGATGCGTAAAGTGTGACACCGTTTTCTGGCGGCCCTGACGGGTCGCCAGCTGCAAATCACCCCAGCGGTGGGTAGATATCGAAGCGGTGACTTTTGGTCACGACCGCAGATTGTGTGACGACGCCGGCTAACGGCGGCGCATAATCCGGACGCTTCACCACGATACGCTTCTTTGCCAGACGACGCGCCGGCTCCAGCAGCGCATCGGCATCTTCATCCGGCCCGACCAGCGACTGAAACACCCGCATCTCCTTCTTCACCATCGCGCTTTTCTGGCGATGCGGGTACATCGGATCGAGATAGACCACATCCGGCGCCGGTGCGAGCTCACTCAGCGCCTGCTGGCTTGCCACATGCAGCAGCGTCAGCCGCTCACGCAGCCAGCCGCCAATCTCCGCGTCTTCGTAACCGCGCCGTAAACCATCCTCCAGCAGTGCGGCCACCACCGGATGGCGCTCCAGCATACGCACGCGGCAGCCCAGGGCTGCCAGCACAAAAGCATCACGCCCGAGGCCCGCAGTGGCATCAATCACATCGGGCAGATAATCGCCCTTAATGCCCACGGCTTTCGCCACCGCTTCGCCGCGCCCGCCGCCAAATTTGCGCCGGTGCGCCATCGCGCCGGAGACAAAATCAACAAAGATACCGCCGAGCTTCGGCTCATCCCGCTTGCGCAGCTCCAGATGCTCCGGCGTCAGCACCAGCGCCAGCGTGGCGCTGTCGTCCTGCTCCAGCCCCCAGCGCTGCGCCAGATGCAATAAGGCACCGTCACCGGTGCCTGTCTCGTCAATCAGACCAATGTTCACAACCAGGCTTATCCCTGAATTCCGTAGTGTTCCAGCATGGCATCCAGCTGCGGTTCACGTCCACGGAAGCGTTTGAACAGCTCCATCGGCTCTTCTGAGCCCCCGCGCGTCAGGATGTTATCGAGGAAGGACTGACCGGTTTGACGGTTAAAGATACCCTCCTCTTCGAAGCGCGAGTACGCATCAGCCGCCAGCACGTCCGCCCACAGATAGCTGTAGTAACCGGCGGCGTAACCTCCGGCAAACACGTGGCTAAACGCATGCGGGAAACGTCCCCACTCCGGAGCCGGTACCACGGCAACCTGCTTCTTCACCTCACGCAGGGTCTCGAGGATTTTCGCGCCCTCTTCCGGGTTAAACTCGGTGTGCAGGCGGAAATCGAACAGCCCGAACTCCAGCTGGCGCAGGATAAACAGCGCAGCCTGGTAGTTTTTCGCTGCCAGCATTTTATCCAGCAGCGCTTTCGGCAGCGGCTCTCCGGTTTCGTAGTGACCAGAGATAAAGGCCAGCGCTTCCGGCTCCCAGCACCAGTTCTCCATAAACTGGCTTGGCAGCTCGACCGCATCCCACGGCACACCGCTGATGCCCGACACGCCCGGCGCTTCAATACGCGTCAGCATATGGTGCAGACCGTGGCCGAACTCATGGAACAGCGTGATCACTTCATCATGGGTGAACAGCGCAGGTTTGCCCTGTACCGGACGGTTGAAGTTGCAGGTCAGATAGGCCACCGGCTTCTGCAGGCTGCCATCGGCTTTACGCATCTGCCCGACACAATCATCCATCCACGCCCCGCCGCGCTTGTGTTCGCGCGCATACAGATCGAGATAGAAGCTGCCGCGCAGTTCGCCCGTTTCATCGAACAGATCGAAGAAGCGCACGTCAGGATGGTAAACATCGACATCTTTACGCTCTTTGGCGGTAATTCCGTAAATGCGTTTGACCACTTCAAACAGACCGCTGACGGCACGCTCTTCCGGGAAGTAGGGGCGCAGCTGCTCATCGCTGATGGTATAGAGATGTTGTTTCTGCTTCTCACCGTAGTAGGTCAGATCCCATGGATTCATCTCCTCGACGCCAAACTCTTTTTTCGCAAACGCGCGCAGCTGAGCCAGCTCTTTTTCACCCTGCGGACGGGCGCGTTTGGCGAGATCGTTCAGGAAATCGATCACCTGTGCCGGGCTCTCCGCCATCTTGGTGGCCAGCGATTTGTCCGCAAAGGAGTCAAAGCCCAGCAGCTGTGCCAGCTCGTGGCGCAGCGCCAGCTCTTCCGCCATGATTGGGCCGTTATCCCACTTACCGGCGTTCGGGCCCTGATCGGACGCGCGAGTAGAGTAAGCGCGATACATCTCTTCACGCAGCGCGGCGTTGTCGCAGTAGGTCATCACCGGCAGATAGCTCGGGATATCCAGCGTCAGCAGCCAGCCCTGTTGCTCTTTAGCTTCGGCCTGCGCTTTCGCCGCCGCCAGGGCGCTTTCCGGCATGCCGGCCAGCTCGGCCTCATCGGTAATCAGCTTGCTCCAGCCCATGGTGGCATCGAGCACGTTGTTGCTATAGCCTGAGCCCAGCTCTGAAAGACGTGCCGCGATTTCACCGTAGCGCTGCTGCTTCTGTTTATCGAGGCCGATACCCGACAGCTCGAAATCACGCAGGCTGTTATCCACGGCTTTTTTCTGCGCGATATCCAGCGCGGCGTAGTTGTCGCCCTCTTTCAGGTTACGGTACGCCTGATAAAGGCCCTCGTGCTGTCCCACCCAGGTGCTGTACTCCGACAGCAGCGGCAGCGTCTGCTCATAGGCCTCACGCAGCTCCGGGCTGTTTTTCACCGAGTTCAGATGGCTGACGGGTGAAAAAATGCGGCCGAGGCGATCGTCAACGTCCGCCAGCGGCTGCACCAGATTTTCCCAGCTGTAAGGCGCACCCTGGGCTACCACGCGCTCAACCGCGGCGCGACAGTCGTTCAGCGCTTCGGTCACGGCTGGAACCACATGTTCAGGCTTGATGGCGGAAAAAGGCGGTAGGGTAAATGGCGTGAGCAACGGATTGGTCATAAGCGCAGTCCTTTCATCGTGTGAGTGGGCGGCGCGCGCTTGCGCGGCGCAATTTTATTAACATGCGGCCTGGAAAGGTGAAAATCAATGCCGTGCGGTATAGCACAGAAGAAAATCATGCGGGAAAGGGGATCAGCGCAGCGCTCATGGCGCACTGCGCGAATACTTACCGGGTGAAGGGTGCAGCACCCGGTAAGGGGAGCGGGCGATTATTTGATCGCCAGCTCGTAATGAATAATGTCGTACGGCGTAACCCATGGCGGCAACGGTTCGCGTTCGTAAATATCTTTTGCCAGCGCCCAGCCCTCTATGGCACCGCCTCTGCCGGTCAGCGCCATGCCCTCGTGTAACAACGGCGGCAGGCTGTTATTGAACGGTACGGTGTCATCGGCGAAGTCATTAATAACCTTGCCGCCCAGCGTACTGACTTTCACCGTTACCGCTACCTGCTGGTCAGGAATCAGTTTTGTTTTTACCGGCTTGACTGCGAACCAGCGCATACCCTGCCCGGCCTGTAACACTTTACGTTTTGCTACCTGCTTATCCAGCTGGGCATAACCTTTCGCGACCAGCGTATTTAACCCTTTACTGATGGATTGCTGCATAGCCGCATAGCGACGGGCCATCTCCTCACCCGCCAGTGCGGAGTCACCGGTTTTTAGCTGCGTCGTTAAACCGGCAATCAGCTGATCCATACTGATTTTTAACCCAATATCTTTCACCATCTGTAGCTGTACGACCGCATTGCTGGCAATAAACTGGCCCAGCGTATAGCCATCACGCTCGGCATCACTTTTGGGTTCAGCGGGCTCAGCCGCCGCCGCAGGCCGCTTTTGGGCCGCCGCAAGATCGGCAGTCAGGCTGGCAATGGTGATAGCCTGCTGCTGTTTTCCGGCATTAAGCTCAGCAAGCTGTTTCAGGCTCTCCTGCTGCTGCGATTGCAGAGCAGCCAGTTTTTTGTCGCCTGCCGCTTGCTGCTCAGTGAGCTTCTGCTGGCTCTCCGTCTGGAGCGCGGCCAGCTTTTTATCGCTTACCGCTTGCTGTTCCGTGAGCTTTTGCTGGCTCTCCGCCTGAAGCGCGGCCAGTTTTTTGTCGCTTGCCGCTTGCTGCTCAGTGAGCTTCTGCTGGCTCTCCGCCTGGAGCGCGGCCAGTTTTTTGTCGCGTGCTGCCAGCTCTGCCGTTAGCTTTTTCTCGTTTTCCACCTTGAAAGCAGCCCGGTTTTTATCACTTTCTGCCTGCTGATTTTTCATGGCTTCATCGTGACGTTGTGCTGCTGTTTTCGCCGCATCCAGCTGCTTCTTCACCTCAACACGATCGGCATTTTGCTGTTGCTGTGCTGCTGTTAACGCCGCTGTCAGCTTAGAAATCTGGCTCTCCTGCTGCTGCTGTTGCGCATTCAACGTGGCGATCTGTTTTTCACGTGCCGCCAGCTGCTTTTTTAGCGCCTCATCCGGATTCACGGTGGGCACCGCAGCAGGCTGCTTCTCCAGTTGCTGAATCCGCGCCTGCAGACGTTTCACCTCAACCTGATAATCGGGTGCGGCAGCGGGTTTTGGTGCCGGTTTAGCTTTGGGTTTGGGTGGCACACTGACGACTGGCGCCGGGGGCAGTGTCCGCGCCGCATCGCCAAACGCACGAAGCATGTCAGTATCAGAGGCAGAGGATGCCACTCCGGGCATAAATAACGCAGCTGTCATTAACACAGCCAGCAGACGACGTTCTGTCATCAGGATCTCCACTCACGGCACATTCGCCGCGCCAGAAAAACAAAAAGCTTCATCCCCGGCAGTAAACCAGAAATGAAGCCGATCCTCAGCGCGAAGCCTCGCGCTGATTAAAAAAGCGGGCGGCAGATGCCGCCAGTATTAACCTGCCTGACGAATAATCAGCTGCGACAGACGGGTTTTAATACGGAAGCACAGTTCACGAATCTGGAACTGATAGCGCGGCATGACTAAATCGTTAATATCTGCCCCAATCGAATCTTTGATTTGCAGATATTTATTGGTTTGCGCGCCAATTTTCTGGAATTCAGCCTGATAACTATCAAATGAGGCCTGGCTGTATAGACGCATGGCATCCAGCTCTTTACGGCACTGCTGAATATTGCTGGCGCGATCCTCCCCAAATGAGGACGGGGCCGCAGCCGGAGCGGGTTCAGACGCGACAAACGGCGTACCCGGCTGTTCCGCTGCCTGTTGTTCCGCGGCAGGCGGCGTCACCAGGCTATGAACAGGTTGTTGTTTCGCGCAGCCAGTCAGTGCCAGCAGGCTTGCCACCGCGATACCAGTTATTTTTTTCATTATTGTCACCAGGAGTTGTGAGTGATACGTAAAGCAAAAAATCATACGGCCATTAGCCAAACAGCCCGGCCAGATGCCTGGCAACGCTGTTTCCTGCAGCCGCTTCGTTATCGGATACTAACTTACTTAATTCGCACTGAAATTTCGAGGCTGGAATTATCACGCGTTAAAACAATCAGCATACAGGGCAAGCCGCACTGTGCTACAGCGACACGTCTGAATTAAACTTAAGCCGCCGTGAAAACGTCAGCAATTTTTATGCAGCGCCGTTATAATCGCGCCACACCCGATCTATTCGACTCCCTTGATCCAACCGCGGACCCCTCTTTTTTATGCTGAGTTATCGCCACAGTTTTCATGCCGGCAACCATGCCGACGTGCTGAAACATACCGTTGAAAGCCTGATCCTCACCGCGCTGATGGAGAAGGAGAAACCTTTCCTCTACCTGGACACCCACGCCGGTGCCGGTCGTTACCAGTTGAGCGGCGAGCACGCCGAACGTACCGGTGAATATCTGGAAGGCATTGCCCGCATCTGGCAGCAGCCGGATGCACCTGCGCTGCTGAAGCCCTATCTGGCGGCAGTGCGCAACCTGAACCCGAACGGCACGCTGCGCTACTATCCGGGATCGCCGCTGATTGCGCGTCATCTGCTGCGCGCAGAGGACAAGCTGGAGCTGACCGAACTGCACTCCAGTGATTACCCGCTGCTGCGCGGTGAATTCAGTAAAGATTCGCGCGCCCGCGTATCGCGTGGCGACGGTTATCAGCAGCTGAAAGCCAAACTGCCGCCACCGACCCGCCGTGGTCTGATCCTGATCGACCCGCCTTACGAGATGAAAAGCGACTATCAGGATGTGGTGAAAGGCATTCAGGAGGGCCACAAACGGTTTGCTACCGGCGTATATGCGCTGTGGTATCCGGTGGTGCTGCGTCAGCAAATCAAGCACATGCTGAGAGATCTGGAAGCCACCGGCATCCGCAATATTCTGCAGATTGAGCTGGCCGTGCGTCCGGATAGCGATCAGCGCGGTATGACGGCTTCCGGAATGATCGTGATTAACCCGCCATGGAAGCTGAAAGCGCAGATGGAAGAGGTGCTGCCGTGGCTGCATCAAAAACTGGTACCCGCAGGCACAGGCCACTACAGCGTGATGCAGATCGTTCCGGAGTAGTTGAGCGCCGCCAGCGACAGAGGTGATATCTATGTGGATTATTCTGGCTGGCGCGCTTGCTGCGCTTTCGCCCGCCAAACGTCTGGCCGTGCTGCTGCTGTTGCTCGCTACGCTGCTCGGTTTCTTTCAGGATGTGCTTAACTGGCCAGCCTTTATCGTCCTCACGGTGATTGCGCTGCCGGTGTGGTTACGCGTGGAGAATCCGGGCAATCGCCCGGCGCTGATCATCAGTGAAGCGGCGCTGGTGCTGATGGCGGGCGGGCTGTTCCTCCATCTGCTGCCGGGTTTCCATAACCCCGTGCAGGTGGAAAACGTGCAGGCTGGCCCGCGCAGTGTGCCGTTCGGCTTTTCATATAATTTTGATAAAGCGCTGATTCCCTTTGTATTGCTGGCGTGCCTGCCCTCTCTGTTTCGTACACAGAAGTGCCCGCCGCGCAACAAACTCTGCTGGCTGCTGCTGCTGGTGGCGATACCGCTGCTGCTGTACGTGGCGGTATTCGCAGGGGGATTAGCTGTTGAGCTTCACTGGCCAGAGTGGCTGGGTACTTTTGTGCTGGCGAACCTGTTTTTTGTCTCACTGGCCGAAGAGGCGTTCTTCCGTGGCTATCTGCAACAGCGCCTGCGGCAGAAAATGGGCGGCGTCGCCGCGCTGCTGATCGCTTCGCTGCTGTTTGGCCTGGCGCACTTGCCTGGCGGCACGCTGCTGGCGATTTTTGCCGCGCTGGCCGGTGTGATTTACGGCCTGGCGTGGCACTGGAGCGGTCGCCTGTGGGTCGCCACCGCCGTGCACTTCCTGTTTAACCTGACGCACCTGCTGTTTTTTACTTATCCGGCGTTACAGCACTGACGTTTATACGTCAAAAATCGCAAAATCATGTGCCAGCTCGGTGGCCGCAAACACTGACTGGCACTCCTGCAGCAATCTCTCCCGATCATGCGCCAGATAGCGCGAGCTAAAGTGCGTGGCGATCATGCGTTTCGCGCCCGCCTGTTTTGCCAGCTCCGCCGCCTGAAGCGTGGTTGAGTGTCCGCGCCCGTTTGCCTTCTCCGCCATCGCGGCTTCCAGCGTGGTTTCATGCACCATCACATCGGCGTTAGCCGCCAGCTGCAGCCCGGCCTCAGTTGGCGCGGTATCGCCAAAAATCGCCAGCACTTTGCCCCTGGTTGCCGGCCCCAGATAGTCCGCCCCGTTGATTTCACGCCCATCCTCCAGCGTAATGCGCTTGCCCTGCTTGAGTTCCTGATACCACGGCCCGCGCGGGACGCCCTCCGCCTTAAGGCGCGGCGCATCCAGGAAGCCGGGTTTATCATGCTGTTCGATGCGATAGCCGTAGCACTCCACCACATGGTTCATCGGATAAGCGATGACGCGAAACGCGCCGTTATCCAGCACCGGGCCGGCTTCAATCTCCACGATCTCCAGCGGATAGGTGGTGTAAGAGCCGCTCAGGCTAAGTGCAGTGTCGATAAATTGCCGGATACCCTTTGGCCCGTAAACGGTCATCGGCTCCGGAATGCCCGCCATGGAGCGGCTGGTCAGCAGGCCCGGCAGACCAAAAATATGGTCGCCGTGCAGATGGGTGATGAAGATTTTTTCCAGCTTGCCCGGTTTAAGCGCCGAACGCATAAATTGATGCTGCGTGGCTTCACCGCAGTCAAATAGCCAGGTTTCACCACCTTTAGAGAGCGTGAGCGCGATGGCGGTGACGTTACGCTGCAGGCTTGGCGCGCCCGCGCCGGTACCGAGAAAAGTCAGATGCATCATATATCCTTTAATAGCCGACAGCCCGTCACAGGCGGGCGGATGCCAAAATTCAACCCTATTACACTTATAGATGCAAACTTTGCGCCCTTCGCTACTCCGGCGTTACACTCTATGCCAGTTTTCCTCTTTCAGATGGACATAACGGATGACCAGACATTTTGACTACCTCGCCATTGGCGGCGGCAGCGGCGGTATCGCCTCCATTAACCGTGCGGCAATGTACGGCCAGAAGTGCGCGCTGATTGAAGCGAAAGAGCTGGGCGGCACCTGCGTAAACGTTGGCTGCGTCCCAAAAAAGGTGATGTGGCATGCGGCGCAAATTGCTGAAGCTATTCACCTGTATGGCCCGGACTACGGCTTTGATACCACGGTCAATCGTTTTGACTGGTCCACGCTGGTGAAGAACCGCAGTGCCTATATCGACCGCATCCACACCTCATACGATAACGTGCTGGGCAAGAACAATGTCGAAGTGATCAAAGGCTTTGCGCGTTTTATTGATGCGCATACCGTTGAGGTGAACGGCGAAACCATTACGGCCGATCACATTCTGATCGCCACCGGCGGCCGCCCAAGCCATCCGGACATACCGGGCGCAGAGTACGGTATCGACTCTGACGGCTTCTTTGAACTGGATGCGCTGCCTAAGCGCGTTGCCGTAGTTGGCGCAGGCTATATCGCGGTTGAACTGGCTGGCGTGGTCAATGCGCTGGGCGCAGAAACGCATCTGTTTGTGCGTAAGCACGCACCGCTGCGCAGCTTTGATCCGCTGATTGTCGAGACGCTGGTCGAGGTGATGCAGGCGGAAGGCCCAATGCTGCACACTGAGTCACAGCCTAAAGCGGTGATCAAAAATGCCGACGGCAGCCTGACGCTGCAGCTGGAGAGCGGTCACGAACAGGTCGTGGATTGCCTGGTCTGGGCAATTGGTCGCGAACCGGCTACGGACAACCTGAACCTCGAGGTCACCGGCGTAGCCCTGAATGAAAAAGGCTATATTCAGGTCGATAAGTTCCAGAATACCAACGTTAAAGGCCTCTATGCGGTGGGCGATAACACCGGTGCGGTCGAGCTGACGCCAGTGGCCGTTGCTGCCGGACGTCGCCTGTCTGAGCGCCTGTTCAACAACAAGCCTGACGAGCATCTGGACTACAGCAATGTGCCGACCGTGGTGTTCAGCCACCCGCCCATTGGTACCGTTGGCCTGACCGAACCCCAGGCGCGCGAACAGTATGGCGATGATCAGGTAAAGGTGTACAAATCCTCCTTTACCGCTATGTACACCGCGGTAACGCAGCATCGCCAGCCGTGCCGCATGAAGCTGGTGTGCGTAGGGCCGGAGGAGAAAATTGTCGGCATTCACGGCATCGGTAACGGCATGGATGAGATGCTGCAGGGCTTTGCGGTGGCGCTGAAGATGGGCGCAACCAAAAAAGACTTCGACAATACCGTGGCGATCCACCCGACTGCGGCGGAAGAGTTTGTCACCATGCGTTAAGTGCTGGCTATCCGCTGACTTAAAAGGCTAACCTCGGTTAGCCTTTTTTTCGTCTTAATTGTCAGGGAAATAACACTGCATGAACATTATCAGCATAATTATGGCATCCGGCAAAGCCGCGGTTGATGTGGCGCTCTACACGCTGATTCCGATCATGGTGGTGATGTTATTCATCATGAAATACCTGGAAGTGAAAGGCGTGCTGGATTTTGTGGTGCGCCACTCAACGCCGCTGCTGAAACCTTTAGGTATTACCGGGCTGGCATTTTTTGCCCTGATTCAGCTTAACTTTGTCAGTTTTGCTGCGCCGCTGGCCGCCCTGGCAATCATGGAAAAACGCGGCACGTCAGATCGCCACATGGCAGCAACGCTGGCGATGCTGTTCTGTATGGGCCAGGCCAACGCTTTCTATCCCCTGATTCCTGCCGGGCTCAACTGGAGCGCCGCGCTGCTGTTTTCGATTTGCGGCGGCGTGCTGGCGGCAGCCTCTACCTACCATCTTTTTGGTCGCCGGCTCTCTGATGCCGCGCTGCGTAATGAGGATGAAGCCACCACCAGCAACGACAGCAAGCTGGGGCTGATTGCCATCATCAATACCTCCGGCGCGGATGCGATTCGCCTGGCGCTTGGCTCTTTACCGATGCTGATTCTCTCGCTATCGGTGGTGGGTATTCTCAGGGAGTCCGGCAGTATCGAATGGCTAACGCGCGTGCTGACGCCGCTGCTGGATAAGCTGCATATCGCAGAGGTGTATGTGCTGCCGGCCCTGACAAAATGCCTGGCCGGCGGGACAGCCTATTACGGTGTCGTGGCGGGATTGATCGAGAAAGGTCTGTACAGCGTGCATAACGTTAACGCCTCGGCGGGCTTACTGATCCAGACCTTCGATCTGCCCGGTATCGGTATTTTCCTTGGGCTCTCCAGCCGGTTTCCCCGCCTGTTCCGCTTCGCGGTGCCCGGTATTGTGCTGGGTATCGCGCTGCGCGCCACCGCGCATACGCTGCTGTTTTGAACGCCGGCCAACCGTTCCATCAGCGCAGTTTCGATTTTTCATAAGCCGTGCTACCTGGCGTCAGTCGCAACGACATCTGCGCACGATCCAGTGTGGTATTCATCGCCTCAACGTAATTTCCGGCGCCACCGTAAATAGCAAAATCAATGCAGTTAGCTTCTATGTGTGTCTCCGGCTACCTGAAGACGTGCCGCAGGATAACCTTTGGCTGGCTGCTCATCTTCCATACCGTGGCGTCGCGCGCGCTTACCGGGCGGCAAACGCTATCGGTAGAAGTATGCAAAGCAGAGGTAAGTAAAGAGAGTGATGTCCCCGGTACGCTAATGCTGGACAACCACATACTCATTATAAAGGGATGAATAGAGGGGATGCGCACTGGCGTGATACCTTTTTTACTCAATAAATAGTATCACGCCGAATGTTAATTTAACGACGCACTGATTTCTACAGGATACCCTGTTAACCTTCTTTGTAACCTTCTATCGTGGCAATAATCGCTTCAGCATGGATATATATCTCCTCCAGTCCATTGATAGCATGCTTAATCTCTTTCTTTTCTGCATCAAACAGGCTTAAATATTTTTGAGATGTATTGAATCTAAAACGACAAATTGGCTTCCTGTTATTATCATCAAAAAGTATTGCACAGTATGATTTAGAATCCCGCATAAAAACTTTGGATGGTGATACAACTCTACTGGCTATTGCTTTTACAATCAGGAAGCCATTGATTTCATCCTCTGTCGTTTCTATACCTTCATCTTCCAGAACTTCATTAATTACCTCTTTATTAGTGACAGTTTCGTCAGCTATTGAGTTGGTGTTAAACATGGCGCTTTTCAATCTGATATTGAGTTGATCATTAAGATACTGAGCTGCACCCTTTTTTATCAGTACTGAAAAGAGATCTCTAACCTTCTGCGTGACAACACCATCATAGACTTTTGATGCGACATACTTAGTAAAGTCTTCATCCCCTTCATTAAGAATAAGACTGATAACCTTTTTTATCTGACTGACATACTTGAGTTCACCAGCTGCGTTAACAATGGACTCGACATCAAATGTTTTTTTATTAAGCTTTACAATCTCGGGTATAACATAATCATCAATATCCAGCATATCAAGTTCAAGGAAAGGCTTTTCATCCATCTTATTGGGTGTATCCAGATCAGTGAAGAATTTGTAATGCTGACCATTAGTCAATATGGCGACTCTTGCACTGGTTACATGGAAGTACCTGAAAAGCTGCATTGCATGATTAATTGAAAGTGACTCACCAATTTTTTTACATTCGATCAGTATTTGAATGTTGCCGTCTTTTTTGATGGCATAATCAATTTTCTCACCTTTTTTTGTACCTATATCACAGATGTATTCAGGCGTTACTTCCTCAGGATCAAAAACATCATACCCCAACACGTTGCTAATAAATGGCATAACAAAAGCGGCTTTGGTTGCCTCTTCGGTTTGAATCATATGCGCCTGGTTTTTAATTTTTCCAGAAAGCGCAGCTAGTTTTTCACTGATTTCCATTTTACTTCTCCTTAATTTTTATCCATCTATGCGGTGGTAGTATTTACTATCAATATTGGGAGAAAACACCAAAGCACTTCTTGATCGGGATTAACTATCATTTAGTGCGAGAACAGAGCTATCCCCTTTAAATTAATCAAGTAGCCATAAAATGAAACCATGAAGCAAAAGAGACATTAAACTGTGGCCTACGAAGATTTCAGGATTGGATTACATTTAACAAAAAAAATCAAAGTACAAAACATCGGCTAAAGCAATTAATTGATACAAATCACAAATTAAGGCAAATGGATGCATTAAGAGCATTATCGATGACATAACCTGGCGTTACTTTTATTGGTAACATTAAGAAAAAACAGGCTCTCTCAATCTTAAAAGTCTACAACAGGATATAAAAACCAAACTTATCAAATAGTTGTTGTTATTATATAATTTCAGAACAGCTTTAAATTCATATCCGGAACATTCTTACCCCATGGCTGACACGATATCTGTGTTTTGGATATAAACAGCATTTGGATTAAAGACATATGTGTTAGTAAAAGCAGTAAGTTTTAAGGTATTCAGGTAAAAAAGACAGCAACATTTGAGATCTGATACGCATTAGTGATTTGACTTAAGCTTACCGCTATTGATGTTTATCTATAGGCGCACTATTTTTGTGCCTTTAAGCAAGCAGACATATGGAATAGCGAGCATCAGGGATGAGTAAACGTAACGAAATCATAGATGGCAGCTATGCTGCGAATTCAAGGAATGGATTGATTTATACTGAAGTTTTGGGATGGATTGATTTAGGGCATGCTCAGGGTACCGATATCAGAATGTTGTTGAACCGAATCAATCATGGCGAAGCATCAACTCAGGATCGTTATGATGTTGTCTATGCTCAAACCATGTCAGACCCATGGCGCATCCTGCGTGTGGGCAAAAGTATTAAATGGCGCATTCGCAGAGGACGGCCTTACCGTGAAAGGCAGAGTATTGCTCTGGCAATGATGATGACCATTGCGCGTCGCTTTGAAGCTTTTCAGGGAGCATTCCCTAATAATCTGCTGACTGATAGCGGTTTTAGTGGCGAGGATTTAGTGTCCGATCTACTGGGTTTTTATCGGATTGTGACAACAACTAATCCTTTTCCAATGTTACAACCCGTCAGTAAAGAGCAGGCCCTTCGGCGTTGGGATCATTATGGACCGATAGGTTCCTTTAAAAACGAAACCTTCCTTCCTCTGCTCTTTCCTGACCCGCAACGCTTTCGACATGCATCGCCCTACCGGGGTCAATTACCGGAATTTATGCAAACAATCCGCCCCTACTCTGATTTCAAATCGGGTAACGTTGCGATTGCAACACGGGATGGTTCTTTTATTCAAAGCGGAAAGAGTGATCTGATATTATGACGCGGATGGGTAAAATCTTCGTTGTGATAATGCTACTGATTGTTATCGCAGCTATCTTCCTTTGGCCAACCCTTAGAATGGCACTGGCGGGCAGCGCGCATTATAGTGAGCAAAATATAAGTGAATATAATTTTTACACACCACAACTGCTGAAAGACATGCCAAGAATTTCTCCTCATTATGATTTCGACTTTAATAATGTCAGTGGTCCTGAAGCAAAAATTGCATCAATAACATTTTATGGTGTTAACGACATTAATCCGGTCAATACCTGGCTTACTTCAATAGGTTATACGCGTCAGAGCAGCTGCGATGTGGTAGCCGACTGCTGGCGTAGCGCTTCCCATAAAGACGTCATTACCGTGATTAAATCAGATACGCTCAATGAGATAAAAGTACAGGTCTATAGCAGCCCATGGCAGTAATAAAAGAGGGCCCCGCAAGGCCCTCGTATCCGATGATTGTTCAGCCCTGACGCTGCGGGGCTTTGTGCACCATGGTGTAAGCGTAATCTACGCCCATTCCGTAGGCACCGCTGTGCTCACGCACCAGATCCATCACCGCGTCATAGGTCTCTTTGCGTGACCAGTCACGCTGATACTCCAGCAGCACCTGCTGCCAGGTCACCGGTACGGCACCGGCCTGCACCATACGCTGAACAGAGCGCTCATGAGCATCCACACTGGTACCACCTGAAGTATCGGTCACTACGTACACCTCAAACCCCTCTTTCAGCGCCATCAGGGCCGGGAAGGTCAGGCACACTTCTGTCCACAGTGCAGAGATAATCAGCTTCTTACGGCCGGTTTTCTTCACCGCTTCAACAAATTTCTCATCTTCCCATGAGTTCATTGAGGTGCGCTCAATTGGCTGCGATTCAGGATGTACCGCCAGCAGTTCCGGCCAGATGTAGCCGCTAAAGCTTTCGGTTTCAACAGAGGTGTAAATCACCGGCACGTCGAAAATTTTGCCCGCTTTCGCCAAAGCGACAGTATTATTTTTGAGCTGCTGGCGATCGATATTGGCCACACCAAATGCCATCTGTGGCTGGTGGTCAATGAAGATCAGGGTGGAGTTCTGTGGGTCGAGCAGGTCAAGTTTAGACATGGTGTGTTCCTCTAAAGTGATGTTCAAATTTGGGTGTCGTGCTGCTGAAATGAACTTTAGAGAAAGCGGCGCTGAAGAGATAACGCAAAGAATTTTACGACTTGTTCAAAGCCTTTTTAGAAGATTGATAATTAAAGATATTTATCTAAAACCCGCGCTTTTATGCCCTGTAAAAGCGGAAATGAAGATGAGTAAAGCCGCCCTGAAGAGCATCAGCGCGGCCATTTAACCCAGCTTATCCAGCCAGCGTACGTAGGCCTGATCCCACAGCGCAGCAGGCGTGCCCGCTTTACCCAGGCCAAAACCGTGGCCGCCGCTGCTCAGTTCAATCAGTTCGACCGGCACGCGCATCCGGCGGCAGGCATCGCGCATCAGCTCGGTATTGTGCGGGTTGGAGGTGCGGTCGTCCTCCGCCTGAGCAAGAAAAGTCGCGGGAAAATCACGGGTGACGTAATTTTGCACCGACCAGTTCGCTTCCTGAGTGGGCGTAGCGTTGTTGCCCACCATCATCTGGTGCGTGTGGGTGTGCTGATAGGGCGCCTCAAGGGTAATCACCGGATAGATCAGCCCTACACTGTCTGCGCTGGGGATGATGTCATCCAGTGAATCCTGCGCCGGATAGGAGGTAAAACCAGGGCGCGCCGCCGCCATGCCCAGCAGATGCCCGCCAGCGGAGAAGCCCAGCAGATGCACCTTCTGCTCCATCGATCGCACCATGCGAATGGCGCGCTGCGCATCCTGTAACGGCGCCAGATTGCCCGCCTGCCACTTTTCGCCGGGTAAACGGTAGCTCAGCACATATGCGGTATAGCCATTGGCGTTCAGCCAGCGTGCCACCGGCCAGGCTTCACGCCCCATGCCGATAAAACGGTAGCCGCCGCCTGCCGCAACAATCACCGCTTCGCCGTTGGGGTTTTCCGGACGAAAGCGCTGAATCGCCGGCGAGACAATATTGGTCCATGATCCGTTGGCACTGACTTTCAGCAAGCCTGAGGGGCCACCGCCGCCCGGCGGGTCGTCCGGCCACAGCGGAATGATGTCATCGCGCGCAAACAGTTTGCCCGTTGTCATTGAAAGGAGAGTGGCAGTGCCAGCCATTATAAAACCACGACGTGTAATCATCTTGCCCGGTAGCCGATATGAAAAATGGCAGCCTTGAGGGCTGCGTCTCGTTATGTGATGCATGTCTGATTTCGATTTGGCGATAATGTACGCATTTCGTACAAAAAAGCCATAAAAAAACGCGCCTGAAAAGGCGCGTATTCTATCTGTAATCCGGCGGATTACGATAAATGTCCTGTTCCGGTCATGTTAACAAACCAGTTAACAATGACTTAATCCTGCTGCTGGAACTGTGTCATGACCGTCTGCTCGCACTGCTGCTGATCGTGACGCAGTTTTGCCCGCTCCTCTTCACCCAGCTCCAGCCAGCCATTCACCACTTCCTGCGCGGTCTCTTCGTTAAACGAAGGCTTATTCATGGCGGAAGGTGACTGGCCCCCGGCCAGCTGGGTTTTCATTTTTTCGGTATAGCTCTGCATATCACCGGTTTTTTGTTCGCTGCTGACGATATGACAAAGCTGGCTGGCGTAGACATTTTCCTGTGCATCGGCGTCCGTATCATCAGCCAGGGCGCTGGCCGACAGGGAAAGCCCAAACAGGGCGATAAGCAATGCTTTCATAATAGGCTCCAGTAATTTCCAGAAAATCACGTTTCGTCGTGTTCTGCGCGCGCCGCCTGACGGGCCGCACGCCAGTTTAATAACGGCGTCACCGTTATGCCATGCAGTATGATGCTGCACACCACTAACGTTAGCGCCATATCCACCATCTGTTCCGCCTGCGGGCCATGCAGACCATGCACCCAGGCATAGGCGATGTAGTTAATACTGCCAATACCGCGAATCCCCAGCCAGCCAATCAGCAGGCGGCGCATTGGCGGCATTTCACAGCGCCAGGTGGTCAGCCAGACCGCTAACGGCCGTACCACCACAAACAGCAGTAGCCCGAGTCCGATTCCGGTGAGGTTCCAGTGATGTGCCAGCGTAATGCCCAGCACCACCATCATGCCCGCTGCCAGCAGACGCTCCATCGTATCACCAAACGACAGCGCATCACTGACCACCAGGCCAACCGACTTCACCATACTGCCACCGCGTTGTGTCAGGCGCTGGTTGGGATTGACCAGCGCTTCCGCCGGCAAATAGCGTTTCTCTTCCGGCAGCTCCTCCAGCGGAAAACGTTTTGTTACGCGCAGTTCAGCACGACGCAGGCCGACACCGGCCGCAAAGGTAGCCAGAAAACCGGAGGCATCCACCGCCTGCGCTGCTGCATAGCTCAGCGCAATCAGCGCCAGCGCCAGAAAATCGTTCGGCGCCACATCCTCATGGGCGCTACGCAGGTGCGTTGCCAGCACGCCGATCACGCGCCCGAACAGGTATCCGATGGCCAGGCCGCCGCCAATCGCCCAAATCACATCTTTTACCGCCCAGGTGGAAAAATCGCCCAGCTGAAAGGCTTCGGGCTGGATCAGCAGCAGCGCCAGCATCAGCAGCGGCAGCGCCGATCCATCATTCATTCCGGCTTCGCTGGAGAGCGCCACGCGCAGTGCGTCATCGTCCCGCGCATCGTTCACGGAGATCAGGCTGGCGAGCACCGGATCGGTGGGTGCGACGATGGCCCCGAACGCCAGCGACAGCGGCCAGGAGAAGCCGGTAATCCAGTGAATCAGGCATGCCATGCCCGCCACCGTCAGCAGCATGGCCGGGAAGGCCAGCCTGACGCCCACACGCCACGCATGGGCGCTCATCGGCAGACGCAGCTTGAGCCCGGTGATAAACAGTGAGGCTGCCATGGTGATTTCAGTGATGTGCGCAGCGAGCTCAGCGTGACCGATGATATCGATTTGCAGCAGATTGAACATCCACGGGCCGCACAGGACGCCCGCGAACAGGTAGAGACCAAACGAGGTCACTGGCCCCCGGTGAATCCAGCCGGAAGCCAGTGACATTAACAGTAACAGACCGCCGGTGGCGGCGGTCCAGGCCAGGAAGTTCATAACGCTCCGTTTTTAAATAACATTCTCCCTTAAGCCTGGCACAGGATTTGCGATCAGTTTTTCAGATGGCGACTTGCCAGGCGAATCAGCAAGGCAAGCACAGCGGCGAAGGTGGCAAGCGTAACGACGCCCGTCCAGCCAAAATGCGCCAGCGCCAGGCTGCCCAGCGCCGCACCGGCCGCCATACCGATAAAGACCACGGTGAACATCAGCGCATTTAAACGGCTGCGCGCTTCCGGCGCCAGGCTGTACACCAGGGTCTGGTGCGCCACCAGCGTAGCCTGTACGCCCAGGTCAAAGCCGATGGTGCTGATGACAATCAGACCAAGCTGGGCCGGCACCGGCAGAAGCGGCAGCAGGAACATCAGCGCGAACGAGGCGATCACCAGCGTGGCGCCGTACTGCGTTACGCGGGCCGGACCAATGCGGTCGGCAAAGCTGCCGGCCAGCGGTGCCGCCAGCGCGCCCGCCGCACCCGCCAGGCCAAAGGCTCCGGCTACAGCACTGTCCAGATGGAAGCGCTCGCTCAGCATCAGCGCCAGCGTCGACCAGAAGGCGCTGAAACTCACCGAGAGTAAACCTTGTGCCAGCGCGGCGCGGCGTAGTGTCTGGTGATGCTGCCACAAATGAGCCAGCGACAGCAGCAGGCGCGGATAACTGACCGAGGTACCCGGCGTGAAGCGTGGTAAAGCGCGCCACAGCGCCAGACTACTGAACAGCACGGCCGCCGCCGCGATCATATACATAGTGCGCCAGCCAAAATACTCGGCGACGACGCCGCTCACCACGCGTGACAGCAGAATGCCAACCAGCAGCCCGGTCATCACCGTGCCAACGGTTTTACCCCGGCTGCGTTCAGGGGCCAGTGCAGCGGAGGCCGGCACAATATCCTGCGCCACGGTGGCGGTTAAGCCAGTAGCGAAACTGGCGATCAGTAACGCGTTGAGTCCGCCAGAGAAGCCGCACAGCAGCAGCGCGGCCATCAGCAGTAAGCCCTTAACCAGAATAATGGTACGCCGATCGTGGCGGTCACCGAGCGGGGCCAGCAGCAGAATGCCGAGTGCGTAGCCCGCCTGGGTCAGCATCGGCACCATACCGACGCTGCCAATCCCGACGTTAAACTGTTTGCTGATGATATCCAGCATCGGCTGGCTGTAATAGATTGACGCCACGCTCAGTCCGGCGCCTGCGGCCAGGGTAAAGACCAACGGAGCGGGCAGCTTTTCAGCTGGCAGTGCAGCAGAGTGTGAAATAGCAGACATAATCGGTTTCTCCCGTGAAAGTGCGCTTATTAAAGCGCGTCACCGCCATACGCGGTAGACTGCTGAAACACAGAACTGTTATACGGATTACGTATGGGCAATCTTACCAGCGTGGATCGCATCGAACTGATGCAGACGTTTATCCGCATTGTTGAAAGCGGTTCGCTCTCTGCCGCCGCCGTGCAGCTGGGCACCACACAGCCAACCGTCAGTCGCCGCCTGCAGGCGCTGGAGCAGCGGCTGGGCCTGAAACTGATTCTGCGCACCACGCACGCCCTGAAACTGACGGACGATGGCGAGCGCTGTTATGCGCAGGCGCGTCAGCTGGTAGCAACGTGGCATGCCCTGGAGGATGCGCTGACCGGTTCAGGGGATGATCCGGTTGGCACACTGCGGGTGCGTGCGCCGCATGCGTTTGGCCAGGATCAGCTGATCGCGCCGCTGGTGGATTACCTGCAGCGCTATCCACGGCTTAACGTTGAGTGGATGCTAAATGACCGCACGCCAGACTTCATTAGCGAGAATATAGATTGCGCAATTCAGGTGGGCGCGCCGGGCGATCCCTCTGTGGTGGCCGTGCTGCTGGCCGAGGTACCGCGCTTTGTGGTTGCTGCGCCTGCCCTGCTGGCGGCGCATCCGCCGGTCGAAGAGGTTTCTGAGCTTGTCACGCTGCCGTGGCTGGCGCTGACCAGCTTTTACCATAATGAAATTGCGCTGCAGCGTATCAGCGACGGCCAGCCGGTAAATCTGGCGATCGCTCCGCGTCTTGCCAGCGACAGTCTTTACGCGGTACGCAAAGCAGCCTTAGCCGGCATGGGCGCCGCGGTGGTGTCGTCGTGGGTGGTACAGGAGGATTTGGCAAACGGTGATCTGATTCAGCTGGTGCCGGAGTGGCAGGCACCGCCGCTGCCGGTCTGGCTGACCTATCCGTGGGCCAGCTATTACCCTGCCCGGTTACGCCAGTTTTTTGCCATGATCAGGGAAGTGATGCCGCAGTTAACGGGGACGCAGCCGGTGCGGTAATCAGCCAGGGTCGCCATGAATGGCGACCCTACAGGCGGTGCGGGTTTTTCCAGGGTGCGCAGGCTTACTTCTTATCCACCTTCGACATATTATCCAGCCAGCCCATGACAAATGCCGAGAGCACAAACGTCAGGTGAATAATGACGTACCACATCAGCTTTTCATTCGCGACATTGCGCGCATCCATAAAAATACGCAGCAGATGGATAGAGGAAATCGCTACAATCGATGCCGCCACTTTGTTCTTCAGCGAGCCGGAATCCATTTTGCCCAGCCAGCTCAGCTTCTCTTTGCCCTCATCAATATCCAGTTTAGAGACAAAGTTTTCATAGCCGGAGAGCATAACCATCACCAGCAAGCCGCCAACCAGGGTCATATCCACCAGCGAAAGCAGCAGCAGAATCAGATCGTTTTCCGCGATGCTGAGGATATTGGGCAACAGGTGAAAAATTTCCTGAAAAAATTTAACGGTCAGCGCCAGCAGCCCCAGCGAAAGTCCAATGTAAACCGGTGCCAGCAACCAGCGTGATGCATACATCAGGTTTTCGGTAAAACGTTCCATAAGTTCCCACTTATCAACAGACAAGCCTGCGAGTATAACCGAACTTATGTGAAGTTATTTCAGCCCCTCTTCAGAAATTTCAGGGGCGTCCGGCAACGGCAGCGATAAACGGAACAGCGCGCCCCCTTCCACCCGGTTTTCTGCCCAGATGCGCCCGCCATGCGACTCAACAATGGTTTCGCTGATAGCCAGACCAAGGCCGACGCCCGGCACCGCCGACTCTTTATCACCGCGCGCAAACTTGTCAAAAATGCGCGTCAGATTCTCCGGCGCGATACCCGGCCCGTTATCCCACACGGCAATCTCCAGCCGCGACGGCTCGCGCCAGGCGCGAATACCGTGCTGCGCCGCATTACCGGCATATTTCAGGCTATTTTCGACAAGATTGGTAAACACCCGCTCCAGCATGGCGCTATCGCCTTTGATCAGCACCAGGTCCTCGGGCATATCCAGCACAAAATCGTGCCCCTTTAGCGACGGCCCCATGCTGCTGAGCGCGCCGCCAATGACCTCATCCAGCGCCACCCACTCCTCACGCAGATTCAGGCCGCCAGACTGAATGCGCGCCATATCGAGCATGTTACTGACCAGCCGGATGGTGCTGAGCGTCTGTTCGCGAATCTGACCAGCCTGACCGGCATATTTCGACTGCTCGCTGGCGAGATCGAGCATCAGCATCTCCGCCTGACCAAACAGCACGGTCAGCGGCGTGCGCAGATCGTGGGAGAGCGCGGAAAGCAGCGCGTTGCGCAGCTTCTCCCGCTCCGCCGCCAGACGCGAAGCGGCCTCGCTGTGTGACAGCGCCATGCGCTCCAGCGCGTTGGCAATCAGCACCGTAAAGGTCTCCACCAGCCGCTGCTGCTCCGGAATCATCAGCTGACGCAGGTTTTCCGGCTCTACCACCAGTAAACCCACACAGTGATGGCCGCTCTTCAGTGGCAGTATCTGGTAAGGCACTGCCGGCAAAGTATCGGTCCCGGCGCCTGCCGGCTGGCCTTTACTGAAGCTCCATTTGGCAATGCCCGGATCGGGTGGCGTGGTGAGGCGGGCCTCTCCGGGCGATCGCAACTCGCCCTGCTCGTCCGGCAGCAGCAGCTGGCTGCGCGCCTGGAGCGTAACGTCGATCACCCGCTGGCTGGTGGCGGCAATATCCTGCGGCGTCAGTGCGCTGCCGAGCGATTTCGCCATCTCATACAGATACCGGGCGCGCTGCTCACGGTGGCGTGCCACGTTGGCCTGATAGCGCACGCCCGCCGTCAGGTTGCCGACAATCACGCCCACCGCCAGCATCACTGCAAAGGTCACCAGATATTGTAGATCCGAGACCGCGACGGTGCCGGTTGGCGCAACGAAAAACAGGTCAAACGCGAGGATATTAATCACCGTGGCAAACACCGACGGCCAGCGACCGAAGCGCAGCGCCACCAGCACCACCGCCAGCAGATAGATCATCACGCCGTTAGCCGGATCAAAGGCCACCAGCAGCCAGCGGCCCACAACGGTCACCAGAATGCACAGCACCAGAGCCATCAGACAGCCGCGCAGAAACAGCCGCCACTTTTCGTTGCTGGCGCGCTGCCCGCTCAGCGGGTGCGGGGCATCACGGACGGGTTCATCCAGGGCAACTACCAGCAGGTCGAGATCCGGCCCGAGATCGCCCAGCCGCCGGGCAAAACTGTCTCGCCGCCAGCGCCGTTGCGGCTGGCGACCGGTGACGATTTTTCCCAGGTTGTGCTCGCGCGCGTAACGCAGTACCGCGCGGGCTTCATCCGGATCGGAGAGCGTGGCGGTTTCCGCCCCCAGCTCCTGCGCCAGCTGTAGCGTACGCAGAATGGCGCGGCGCCGCGCCTCCGGCAGACGGTGCAGGCGCGGCGTTTCAACATATACTGCGTGCCACACGCTGCCCAGTCGCGCCGCCAGACGTGCCGCGGTGCGTACCAGCTTTTCACTGCCGGTGTCGTCACCGATGCAGAGCAAAATGGCATCACGCGTGTGCCACACTTTGTCGCGCCCCTGCCGATCGCGCCAGGCGCGCATCTGGTCATCCACGCGATCGGCGGTGCGCCGCAGCGCCAGCTCGCGCAGCGCAAACAGGTTGCCCTTGCGAAAGAAGTTCTCAATGGCCCGCTCGGCGCGATCGCCCACGTAGACTTTGCCCTCTTTCAGGCGCTGGCGCAGATCGTCCGGCGGCAGGTCCACCAGCACGACTTCATCGGCGCTGTCGAAGAAGGGATCGGGCACGGTTTCACGCACCTGAATCCCGGTGACGCCACCGACCACGTCATTAAGGCTCTCCAGATGCTGTACGTTGACGGTGGTGATCACATCAATGCCGGCGTCGAGTAACTCTTCGATATCCTGCCAGCGTTTGGGATGACGCGAGCCCGGCACGTTGGTGTGTGCCAGTTCGTCCATCAGAATTACCGCCGGATAGCGCGCCAGCGCTGCATCGAGGTCAAACTCCGCATGCCGGGAACGCCCGGTGGCGCGGCGCGGCAACACCGTCAGCCCTGACAGCAGCGCGGCGGTCTCTTCACGATCGTGAGTCTCCACCACGCCGGCCAGTACGTCGAGCCCCTGCGCACGCAGGCGTTGCGCCTCCTGCAGCATGGCAAAGGTTTTTCCTACGCCGGCACAGGCACCGAAATAGATTTTGAGTTTGCCACGATGGCTGTCGCTGTGATTCAGCAGCAGCGCATCGGGATCGGGCCGGGGGAGTTCGTCATTCATGTCGTTCAAATAGTAAGTTCCGTACGGTCATGGAAACGGTCGCCATAAATGGCGACCTCCGGCCCCGGTGCGCATGCATGCGCACCGGGTTTACCTTATCCCTGCAAATCATCCAGCGCCAGATTCAGCCGCAACACGTTCACCGTCTCTTCCCCGATAAACGGCAGCAGCGGGCGCTCGGTATGACGCGCAATCAGCGCCTCCACATCCTTCAGCGCCATGTTACGCGCGGCCGCCACGCGCGGTGCCTGCCACCGTGCCGCTTCCGGCGAGATATCCGGATCTAATCCGCTGGCAGATGCGGTGACCAGCTCTACCGGTATCGCCGTCGGGGCTTGTGGATTGGCGGCACGCAGCGCAGCCACCCGTTCCGCTACCGCTTTGTCCAGCGCCGGATTGCTGGCCGCCAGGTTGCTGCCGCTGGAGGCCAGCGCATTGTACGGCGTATCGCCGGCGGCCGACGGACGGCCCTGGAAGTGGCCCGGCTGGCTAAATGCCTGACCAATCTGCGCCGAACCGCGCACCGCACCGTCGCGCTCAATCAGCGAACCGCTGGCCTGCGAGGGGAACCACCACTGCGCCAGGCCGGTGGTCAGCAGCGGATAGACTGCGCCGGTTAACAGCGTCAGCAGGATTAACAATACAATAGCCGGACGTAACTGACTCATTTCTCTTCTCCTTACACCAGGCCCGACAGCGTGAGCAGCAGGTCGATCGCTTTAATCCCGATAAACGGCACCACTAAACCGCCCACGCCATACAGCCACAGATTGCGGCGCAGCAGCGCGGCGGCACTCATCGGACGGTAACTCACGCCCTTCAGCGCCAGCGGGATCAGGAACACAATCACCAGCGCGTTAAAAATCACGGCCGACAGAATTGCCGAGCCGGGAGAGTGCAGCCCCATTACGTTAAGCATGTTGAGCTGCGGATAGGTCACCGCAAACGCCGCCGGAATAATGGCAAAATACTTCGCCACATCGTTGGCGATACTGAACGTGGTTAGCGAGCCGCGCGTCATCAGCATCTGTTTACCGATGTGCACCACCTCCAGCAACTTGGTCGGGTTGGAGTCGAGATCGACCATGTTGCCGGCCTCTTTCGCCGCCTGAGTGCCGGAGTTCATGGCGACCGCGACGTCAGCCTGCGCCAGCGCCGGCGCATCGTTAGTGCCATCGCCGGTCATGGCGACTAAACGCCCTTCGGCCTGGTACTGACGAATCAGCGCCAGTTTGGCTTCCGGCGTCGCTTCTGACAGAAAATCATCCACGCCCGCTTCTGCCGCAATCGCCTCGGCGGTTAACGGGTTATCACCGGTGATCATCACCGTTTTGATGCCCATCTTACGCAGCTCCGCAAAGCGCTCCTTGATGCCGCCTTTGACGATATCTTTCAGCGCTACCACGCCCAGCACCTGCGCGCCCTCCGCCACCACCAGCGGCGTGCCGCCAGCGCGCGCGACCTCTTCAACGCTGGCGTTCACTTCTGCCGGGAAGCGGCCATTACTGGCCTCGATATAGCGCCGCACCGCATCGACCGCGCCTTTACGAATCAGGCGATCCTGTACATTAACGCCGCTCATACGCGTTTGCGCCGAGAAGGGGATAAAGCTGGCGCCCATACTGCTCAGATCGCGCTCGCGCAGGTTAAATTTCTGCTTCGCCAGCACCACGATGCTGCGCCCTTCCGGCGTCTCATCCGCCAGCGACGCCAGCTGTGCGGCATCGGCCAGCTGCTGTTCGGTGACGCCCGGCGCAGGCAGGAACTGCGTGGCCTGACGATTGCCGAGCGTGATGGTGCCGGTTTTATCCAGCATCAGCACATCCACATCACCCGCCGCTTCCACCGCGCGTCCGCTGGTGGCGATGACGTTAGCGCCGAGCATACGGCTCATGCCGGCCACGCCAATTGCCGACAGCAGGCCGCCGATGGTGGTAGGAATCAGGCACACCAGCAGCGCCACCAGCACCGTAATGCTGACCGGCGTGCCGCCGTAAGCCGAGAACGGCCACAGCGTGGCGGTTGCCAGCAGGAAGACGATGGTGAGCGACACCAGCAGGATAGTCAGCGCGATCTCGTTCGGCGTTTTGCGGCGTTTGGCCCCTTCCACCATGGCGATCATCCGGTCGAGGAACGTCTCGCCGGGATTGACGCTGCACTGGATCACCAGCCAGTCAGAGAGAATGCGCGTGCCGCCGGTAACGGACGCGAAATCCCCGCCGGATTCGCGGATCACCGGGGCCGATTCGCCGGTAATGGCGCTCTCATCCACCGATGCTCCGCCCTCCAGCACTTCGCCATCGCACGGGATGATGTCACCCGCCTCCACCAACACCACATCGCCTTTGCGCAGCGTATCGGCAGAGACACTCTGCCAGCTCGCACCATAATGCGCTTCGCTGAGTTTTTTCGCGTCGCTGGTTTTTTTCACCCCTTTCAGGCTGTTGGCCTGCGCCTTGCTGCGTCCTTCGGCCAGCGCTTCGGCGAAATTGGCAAACAGCACGGTGAACCAGAGCCAGATGGCAACCGCCGCGGTAAAACCGGCGCTGCCGCTGAGATGGCCGCTCGCCATGCCCACGGCCAGCAGCGACGTCAGCACACTGCCCATCCACACCAGGAACATCACCGGGTTACGAAACTGCACGCGCGGATCGAGTTTTTTTACCGCATCCAGCATGGCTGTACGCGTCAGCGTTGCATCAAACAACGCCAGCTGTTGACGACTCATCTTTCCGTTATCCCTGAATTAATTGCAGATGTTCCGCTACCGGGCCCAGTGCCAGCGCGGGGATAAACGTCAGTGCCCCCACCAGCAGTACGGTGCCAATCAGCAGCGCGATAAACAGTGGACCGTGCGTAGGCAGCGTACCGTTGCCCACCGGCTGGATTCTCTTCACTGCCAGCGAGCCGGCAATCGCCATTACCGGAATGATGATGCCGAAGCGGCCCACTAGCATGCAGAAGCCCAGCAGCAGGTTCCAGAACGGTGTGTTAGCGCTCAGCCCGGCAAAGGCGCTGCCGTTGTTATTCGCAGCGGATGAGACGGCGTACAGCACTTCGCTAAAGCCGTGAATGCCGGGGTTGGCCATGCCGGCACGACCGGCATCGGTCATCATGGCCAGCGCGCTACCGAGCAGCACCAGTGTTGGCGTCACCAGAATCGCCAGCGCGGTCATCTTCATCTCCCACACATCAATCTTTTTACCCATATACTCTGGCGTGCGGCCAATCATCAGACCGGCGATAAACACCCCGAGCAGCACAAACAGCAGCATGCCGTACAGGCCCGCGCCCACGCCGCCGAACACCACTTCACCGAGCTGCATCAGCCACATCGGTACCATGCCGCCCAGCGCGGTAAAGGAGTCATGCATAGCGTTGACCGCACCGCAGGACGCTGCCGTGGTGATCACCGCGAACAGGCTGGAGTTGAGGATGCCAAAGCGCGTCTCTTTGCCCTCCATGTTGATGGCGCTGTCTGCCCCTAATGCCAGGAAGTGCGGATTACCGCGCACTTCGGCCCACATCACCGCAACCACCGCCAGCACAAACATGATGCTCATCGCCCAGAGCAGCATGTGGCCCTGCCGGCGATCGCCAAGGTGCTGACCGAAGGCGAAGCAGAGCGCCGCCGGTATCAGGAAGATGCTCAGCATTTGCACAAAATTGGTTAGCGCGGTCGGGTTTTCAAACGGATGTGCCGAGTTGACGTTAAAGAACCCGCCGCCGTTAGTGCCGAGCATCTTAATCGCTTCCTGCGAGGCCACCGGACCGAGCGGCAGCGTCTGCTGTGCGCCTTCCAGCGTGGTGAGCGCATGATACGGCGCAAAGGTTTGAATACTGCCTTGGCTGACGTAAAACAGCGCAATCACCAGGCTGATGGGCAGCAGCACATAGAGGGTGATGCGCGTCAGGTCGCGCCAGGCGTTCCCGAGGGTTGCCAGCGAGCGGTTAGCGAAACCGCGCATCAGGGCGAAGGCCACTGCAATACCGGTTGCCGCTGACAGGAAGTTTTGCACGGTTAAACCGGCCATCTGACTGAAGTAGCTTACGGTGCTTTCGCCACCGTACGCCTGCCAGTTGGTGTTGGTGACAAAGCTGATCGCGGTGTTCAGCGCCAGGTCCCAGCTCAGGCCAGGCAGATGTTGTGGGTTAAGCGGCAGCGTCCCCTGCAGCAGCAGAGTGGTTAACAGTGCCAGGAAGCCCAGCGCGTTAAACAGCAGAAGCGCCAGCAGGTAGTGCGGCCAGCGCATTGCCTGCGCCTCCACGCCCGCCAGGCGCCACAGCGCCCCTTCTGTGCGGGGCAGCAGTGGCTTATCGGCCACCAACAGCGCCAGAAAGCGTCCCAGCGGCTGCGCCAGTATCATCAGCACCAGCAAAAACAGCGCGATCAGTAAAAAAGCATTCGCCGCCATCAGAACGCCTCCGCATTTAGCAGGGCATAAATCAGGTAGCCCAGTAGTAAAAAGACCAGCACGATGCCGGCTATCACGCCCACGCTCACAGCAACCTCCAGAGGATTTAATCGTGCTGCAAGCATGCGCGGAGCGGCGTAAAGAAGAGGTAAAAAGGCGGGATGCGGGCGTAAAGAAAGTATAAAAACGGGGTGAATTTATGCGGTTTCCAGCGCCCAGATGCGGTTCATATCAATGTTTTGCCACAGCGTGGTGTCTTCCGCGCCGGTAATCGTGTCGGTGCAGAAGCTGTCACCAAGGTCCAGCGCTTGCGGCTTCACCTCGCGTTGTGAGTGCAGCGACCAGAAGACATGCACTTTGGGTTTAAGCAGCGACTTTTCACCGCCCTGTACCACCAGCGCCACGCGTCCGGACGCCAGTCGCACCAGCGATCCCACCGGATAGATGCCAATGGTACGCACAAAAGCGTGCAGCAAGTTGTTATCAAAGTGGCCGCGCCAGCTCAGCATATTGTGCATCGCCTCGGCGGGGGTCCAGCCTTTGCGATAGGGGCGATCTGAGGTTACCGCATCGTAGACATCACACACGGCCGCCATACGGGAAAACAGGGTGATCTCTTCGCCTTTCAGGCCGTGCGGATAGCCACTGCCATCGAACTTTTCATGATGATGCAGCGCGATATCCAGCAGGTCTTCACCGGCCTCCGCTTCCATCAGTATCTGGGCACCGACAATCGGGTGCTGGCGCATAATGCTGAACTCCTCTTCGCTCAGCTTGCCTGGCTTGTTGAGGATCTCCAGCGGTACCGCCGCTTTGCCTACGTCATGCAGCAATCCACCCATGCCAACACGCCGCAGCTGGTGTTCATCCAGCCCCATTTTTTTGCCGAGCGAGATCATCAGTCCGCACACTGCCATGGAGTGCAGATACGTGTAATCGTCATGGTTTTTTAGCCGGGCAACGCTGAGCAGCGCCGTGGGTTCACGGGTGATGGAACCGGCGATTTCATCCACGATATCGAGGGTAAAACCCAGATCGAGCCCCTGCCCCATGCGCGCTTCATTGAACATCGCCAGCACCTTCGGCTTGCCCTGATTGAAGATGCTCTGCGCCTGATCCAGCTCGCGAAAGAACGGCGTAGCCGGGATCGCTTTCTTTGGCTCAGGCACGGCGGGCGCCTGTACCGATTTATCAAGATCGATCCAAAGCTGCTGGATCCCCTCGTTACGGATCATGGCGATCTGGCGTTTATCAGTGATCAGCATCTGGTTGCGAATGCGCTTGTCTTTCAGCCACCAAACTTCGAGCTTGTGGATAAACATTCCCTGGCGCAATTCGTCAACGGTAATCAGCTTTATCACGATATCGCTCCTTAATATCAGTGGATGGTAAGGAGAGATATCGGCAGCTGAGCAAAAAATCTTCAGGGGATTTGTGCGCTAAAACGGGCAAACATGCGTGGCTTGTGCGGCCACCTGATTTAGCGCGCCCGTTGTGGCGAGGCGTCAGCGCCGCGACGGTTGAGAGGGTATAAAGGATGGCGCGCCTGCAGGGAGCGCCAGTTAATGCATCAGCACTACACCACTCTGGTCAGTACCGCTTCACCTTGTGAAAAGGCCAGCAGGTTTTCAAACACCAGATCGGCCATGGCAGCCATGGTTTCAATGGTACTGCTGGCAAGATGCGGGGTGATCACCACATCATCACGCTGGCGCAGCGCCGCCGGTACTGCCGGCTCCTGTTCGAAGACATCTAAGCCTGCGCCGGCGATTTCGCCGGCTTCCAGCGCGGCGATCAGCGCCTGTTCATCCACGACGCTTCCGCGTGCAATGTTGATGAGAAAGCCCTGTGGCCCGAGGGCACGCAACACCTCAGCGTTGATCAAATGGTGGGTGGCCGCACCGCCCGGTATTGTCAGCACCAGAAAATCGGCCTGTTTCGCCAGCGACAGCAGCGAATCATGCCGCTGGTAAGGCACATCCGGACGCGAACGCGGGTTATAGAAATGGATATCCATATCAAACGCCTGCGCGCGCTTCGCCAGCGCTTTACCGATGCCGCCTAAGCCAACAATGCCACAGACTTTGCCTCCCACTTTGGTAGTGAGCGGATAGCGCCCCTGACTCTGCCACGACCCGGCGCGCACGTAGCGATCCGCCGCGCTGATACGGCGTGCCACATCCAGCATCAGCGCCATGCCGGTATCAGCCACGCAGCTGTTGAGTACGCCAGGCGTGTTTGTCACCACGATGCCGCGCGTTTCAGCGGCGGCGATATCAATCGCGTCGTAGCCGACGCCGTTACTGCAAATCACCTTCAGATTGGGCAGCTGCGCTATCAGCGCCGCGCTGGCTCCCATCAACGTATTACCGCTGGTGACCAGCGCATCGATCTGGCTGCCGTGCTCCGCCAGCCAGGCTTCACTATCATCCTGCTGCCACAACCGGAATGTCGTGAAGTGCGCGTCAAGGTTATCCTGCAGCCGCTGCGGTAACAGCGGACCTTTCAGCAGTACGTTAAACGGCTTTGATGCCATGATTCTCCCCCTGTGATTTATAGGTGCCTGCAGAAGTCTGCTGCTCATCGCCCACACGCTCAATCGGCCCCATCACCAGCAGGAACAGCAGCGCAGCAACAATGCAATGCGCGCCGACAAACACCAGTCCGATGCTGTAGCTGCCGGTCAGGCCAACAATCACGCCAAACAGCAGCGGCGTGATAAAGCCGGCCATATTGCCGATGCCATTGAAGATAGCGCCCGCCAGACCCACCGCCTCTTTGGGCGCGGTATCGCTGACGATGGTCCAGGTGCCTGCGCCTGCCGCCACGCCTTTACCAAAGAACGCAAAAGACATGATGGCGATAATGCCGGTGTTAGTGGGGATGATGGCGGCCAGTACCAGTGAGGCCGCCATCAGCATGCCGACGATGTAGGGTGCCTTGCGCGCCCAGGAGAGGCTCCAGCCGCGCGCCAGCAGTTTATCGGAGATGTAACCGCCGCTGATGCCGCCGAGGAAGCCGAACAGCGCGGGTGCGATAGTGGCGAAGCCCGCCTCCATAATGTTCATGCCGCGCGCCTGCACCAGGTAGATCGGGAACCAGGTGATGAAGAAGTAACTCAGCGCGATGATGCAGTACTGACCGAGATAAGCGCACCACAGCATGCGATTGCTGAGCAGCGTTTTGAACATCGCTTTGCTCAGCGGTGGCCGGGCTTTCAGGGTTTGCGCCGCATCAATATCCACCAGCGCGCCACCCTGCTCGATATAGCGCAGCTCGTTTTCCGACACGTGCGGATGCTGTTTCGGGCTGCGCATGTACCAGGCCCAGACAAACACCGCCACGACACCGATGCCGCCAAGCACAAAGAACGGCCACTCCCAGCCATAACGCGAGACCAGCCAGCCAGAGAGGGGTGAGAAGATGGCAACGGCAAAGTACTGCGCGGAGGCAAACAGTGATGAGGCACGACCGCGTTCAGCGCCCGGGAACCACATAATGACGGTGCGCGCATTTGCCGGGAAGCTCGGCGCTTCAATCAAACCAAGGGCGAAGCGCAGCACGAACATCAGCGTCAGCGCCATGGTCATGCCAGTAGAAAATTCGCCCACAAATCCCATCAAAATGGTTGAGACCGACCACAAGGCCAGCGTGACGCCATACACCTTTTTCGTGCCGAACCGATCCAGGAACAGGCCGCCGGGGATCTGGCCGATCACATAGGCCCAGCTAAAGGCAGACAGGATCAGACCCAGCTGGATCGCTGACAATCCGAACTCATCTTTGATCGCCGATCCCGAGATCGACAGGATCGAGCGATCGGCATAAGCCACAACGGAGAGAAACAGGATCAGGCAGAGAATCCAGATGCGCACATGGCTGTTCTGGCTGCGGTTTTGACTTTGCAACATAGGCTGAATTCCTCGAAAGGGGAGCATCCTGCCCCAACGCGATGATGTTCAGGAATACCGCTCGGATTTCACTGTTTAGCAACTATAGAGAGCCAGGCGGGCGTGGGTCATTGTGCGAATGGAGGAATCCGCGCGGTAAAATTGCGGCGGTTTTGGCATCTGCCACAAACTGAGGTGCGGTGCCGCACAGAACCTTAAATATCCCGTGGTTTTTTCACCGGAGTGTGCGCCAGCTCTGAGAAATTAGTTCGCGCTATAACTATGAGCAGGCAAAGAAACTGTGCGCAAACGGCAAAGTGTGCGCTTAGCAGCAAATTCCTCACGTCCTGATTGTCAGGCTGAAAAGCGCCTCGTAATCTGCAAATGATTTCATTTATCCATTTTTAAAAACGATGAAATTTATATTCCAAATATAATCTTACCCTGGAGTCCGCGATGAGAACCCTCAAGGCAGTGGTATTGCTTGGCCTGTTATCCGTTTCAGCCTCCGCGCTGGCAGAGAAAATAGGCGTATCGATGGCTTACTTCGACCAAAACTTTTTGACCATTATTCGCCAGGCGATTGATAAAGAAGCCAAAGCGCGCGGGCTGGAGGTACAGTTTGAAGATGCGCGTGGTGATGTCGGCCGCCAGACGGATCAGGTTCAGAGCTTTATCGGTGCAGGCGTGGACGCGATCATCGTTGATCCGGTGGACTCCGCCAGCACGCCGCAGCTGACCAAACTGGCGCAGCAGGCGAAGATCCCGCTGGTGTACGTTAATCGCACGCCGGGTGATAAAACGCTGCCGGCGGGCGTGGTGTTTGTCGGCTCCGATGAGCGGGAATCCGGCACGCTGCAGATGGAAGCGCTGGCAAAAATGGCTAACTACAAAGGCAATGTTGCCATCATGATCGGTAACCTGACCGATGCCGGCGCGCTACAGCGGACGAAAGATGTTGAGCAGGTGGTGGCGAAGTATCCGGGCATGAAAGTGGTACAGAAACAGCCGGCCAACTATGCGCGTAATGAAGGAATGGATCTGATGCTGAACTGGATAGGTAACGGCGAAGCGATTGATATTGTGGCAGCCAATAATGATGAGATGGCGATCGGTGCCGCGATGGCGCTGGCGAAGAGCAATAAAAAGGTGCTGGTTGGCGGCATTGACGCCACGCCAGATGGCCTGAAAGCGCTGGCGCAGGACAAGATCCAGGTGACGGTGTTTCAGGATGCCATCGGCCAGGGCAAAGCCTCAGTGGATGTGGCACAGAAGCTGATTAAGGGTGAGAAAGTTGATTCACACGTCTGGATTCCGTTTGAGCTGGTAACCAAAGAGAATATGCAGAAGTATGTGGAGAAGGGGCAGTAATTCGGGTAGTGCAGCTGACGATCTCTTAACACCTGAAGCCAGGCTATGTATTTCTGCGCTGGCGGCCCTGACGGGTCGCCACTACGACATATTCTCTTCCGGTTTTGGTAGTGGCGACCTGCAGGGCCGCCAGGTGCGCGAGTGCCGTGATGCAAAGCAGCGCGATATGTCGCCCCTCTTCTCAATCCCGCAATTTCGCCATCACGATGATGTCGTGATACTCGCCTTCACGCAGGCAGGCTTTGCGCTTGACGCCCTCCTGCTCGAATCCCAGACGCTGATACAGCCGCAGCGCACGTTGATTATCGTGAAACACCTCCAGCTCAACGCGCACGATGCCCAGCCAGTTGAAGGCGTAATCAATGCCGGTGCGAATCAGCTGCTCGCCAATGCCGCGCCCACTAAAGGCCGGATCCACGCTAATGCCAAAGCTCAGGCTGTGGCGCGTGCGCGGGCGCTGTTCGGTAAACAGCGTGAGCTCGCCCACCATCTGCCCGTCGATCTCGGCAATAAAGGCGATGTAACCCTCTGCGTCCATGCGCTCAAACTTTTTCTGCCAGGTTGCCACGCTGGGGAACGGCAGCTGGGTGGTCCAGCGATACACTTCCGGGTGGCTGTAAAGGCGTTGATAAGCCGCGGCATCGGCCGGTTCACGACCGCGAATCTTCAGTTCCATGTCGGTATTCCCTGTTCAGTTGCACTAAGCTGTTAACTCTCACCGATCGGAAAGAGTGCCCCTATGTTGTATCGTCGTTTTGAACGTTTTATCAATATTTTCCAGGATGCCCCCACCGACTCGCCGCCCACGCGCGTGTGGCCGTTTTACCTCTACTACCTGCGCCAGGTGTGGCCAAGCTTCCTCGCGCTGCTGGTGGTCGGGCTGGCGCAGGCGCTGATCGAAGTGGCGCTGTTCAGCTATCTCAGCCGCATTATCGACCTGGTCAATCACTCCACGCCCGCCACGCTGTTCAGTGAAAACTGGTCAATTCTGTTGTGGATGGCCGCGGTAGCGCTGATCCTGCGGCCGGTGGTGATCGCGGTACATGATATGCTGGTGCATCAAAGCATTAACCCCAGTATGACCAGCATGATCCGCTGGCAGCATCACAACTATGTGCTGCGCCAGAGCCTGAACTTCTTCCAGAATGATTTTGCCGGACGCATCGCCCAGCGCATTATGCAGACCGGTAACTCACTGCGTGACTCTGCCGTACAGCTGGTGGATGCTATCTGGCACGTGGTGATCTACGCCGTCACCTCGCTGGTACTGTTCGCGGAGGCGGACTGGCGCCTGATGATTCCGCTGATTATCTGGATCGTCGCCTATAGCCTGTCGCTGCGCTTCTTTGTGCCGCGCGTTAAGCAGCGTTCGGTGGTCTCTTCTGAAGCGCGCTCCAAATTGATGGGTACCATCGTTGATGGCTACACCAATATCGCCACCATCAAACTGTTTGCGCATAACGACCTGGAAAAGCGCTACGCGCGCGAGGCGATTCAGGAGCAGACCAACAAAACGCAGCACGCCAGCCGTATGGTGACCACCATGGACATCACGCTCTCTACGCTGAATGGCCTGCTGATTGTCAGCACCTCAGGCCTGGCGCTGTGGTTATGGAGCCAGTCGCTGATCAGCGTCGGCGCGATTGCGCTGGCCACCGGGCTGGTGATTCGCCTGGTTAACATGTCCGGCTGGATCATGTGGGTGGTGAACGGCATCTTTGAAAATATTGGTATGGTGCAGGATGGCCTGAACACCATTGCGCAGCCGCTCAGCGTGCAGGATGCGCCCAAAGCGCAGAAGCTGCAGGTGACGCGTGGTCAGATCCGGTTTGAGGATGTGCGCTTTGATTACGGCGGCAGCCGTCAGGTGATTAATCGCCTGAACCTGAACATCAAACCGGGCGAGAAGATCGGTCTGATTGGTCCGTCTGGGGCAGGAAAATCAACGCTGGTGAACCTGCTGCTGCGGCTGTATGACATCAACGGCGGGCGCATCGTGATTGACGATCACAACATCGCAGAGGTCACGCAGGAGAGTCTGCGCAGCCAGATTGGCATGATCACGCAGGACACCTCTCTGCTGCACCGCTCGATTCGTGAGAACTTGCTCTATGGTCGCCCGGATGCCACCGAGGCCGAGCTGCAGGCGGCGATTATTCGCGCCCGCGCCGACGAGTTCATTCCGCTGCTCTCCGATCCCCAGGGCCGCACCGGGCTGGATGCTCACGTGGGTGAGCGCGGCGTGAAGCTCTCCGGCGGCCAGCGTCAGCGTATTGCCATTGCCCGCGTGCTGCTGAAGGATGCGCCGATCCTGATCATGGATGAGGCCACCTCCGCGCTGGATTCCGAAGTGGAAGCGGCAATTCAGGAGAGTCTGGAGACGCTGATGCAGGGGAAAACGGTAATCGCCATTGCCCACCGCTTATCAACCATCGCGAAGATGGATCGCCTGGTCGTGCTGGAGAAAGGCGAAATCGTTGAGATGGGTAACCACCGCGAGCTGCTGGCGCACGGTGGCTTGTACGCGCGACTGTGGCAACATCAGACCGGCGGTTTTGTCGGCGCAGATTAATCGCCGCGCCGGTATGGCAGGGATTCGCACGCCTCCAGCGCCCAGGCGCGCACCCCTGCCCGCTCCTGCACGAGAAAATCCTCTACCGCAGCGCGTAATCCTTCATGGCACAGATAGTGCCAGGATTGCGTTAGCTGCGGCTCAAAACCACGCACCAGCTTGTGCTCACCCTGGGCACCGGCATCAAAGCGCTGCAATCCCTCCGCAATGGCGAACGCCATGCCCTGATAGAAACAGGTTTCAAAATGCAGACGATCAAACTCCGCCAGGCAGCCCCAGTAACGGCCGTAAAGCGTGGTGCTGTCTTTTAAATAAAACGCCATCGCGGCTGGCTGACCCTGGACGGTGGCAATCACCACGCGAATCGCCTGCGGCATGCGTTCAGCCAGCAGGCTAAAGAAGCTGCGCGTCAGGTAGGGATGCTGGCCGCGCACCGCATAGGTGTTGGCGTAGCAGGTGTAGACGAAATCCCACTGATCTTCGCGTAACGCATCGCCGCGATACCAGGTGAAATCAAATCCGCTGTGCGTAACCTGCTCACGCTCTTTACGCAGCTGTTTGCGCTTGCGCGACATCAGCGTGTCGAGAAAGTCCTGAAAATCCCGGTAGCCTTTATTGTGCCAGTGATACTGCACGCCAAGGCGCGCCAGCCACGCGGGCTGCTGCGCCAGCAGGTCACCGGCATCGGGCGTGGTGAAGTTGATGTGCGCCCCGCTCAGGCCGTGCCGTGACAGATCGTCCGGCAGCGCGGTCAGTAACTGGCTGATGGCGTCGCGATCGCCCAGCAGGCGCGCACCGGTTACCGGACTATACGGAATGGCACCGAGCCATTTAGGGTAATAGGCAATCCCCGCGCGCTGGCAGGCATCGGCCCACGCGTGATCGAAGACATACTCACCCCATGAGTTGCGTTTGCGATAGCCCGGCAAGGCGGCACGTACCACGCCGTTTTCGTGCCACAGCAGATGGTCGGGCTGCCAGCCGTTTTCGGCGCGCACACTGCCGCTCTCTTCCAGCGTTAGCAGGAACGCGTGGCGTAAAAACGGCTGATCGTCCGGTAACAGCGCGTCCCATTCGGCGGCAGAAATGTCTGCCAGCGAAGGCAGATGAAGTAAAGACATGCATGGCTCCCGGCCAGCGAAAAAGCGAATCTGTAGTTCAGCAGGTTTTTCCGCGCGGCGAAAGGTGCGGCGCACTGAATGACTAAGCGCACTACGGCCGGTGCACAATTGCCCTTCACCGCGTATGCTGGCGGTTTGCGATTGCGCCATGCGCGCGGGATGGCATCGCTTACCGATTATGGCGCATAAGGGTTAATAAGGAGCTGGACTGTGGCAAAAGCATTAGCGATCTTTTTACATGGCGTGGGCAGCAATGGCGCGGATTTGGCGGGGCTGGGACAGCACTGGGCCTCGCTGCTGCCGGATGTGGCTTTTGCTGCGCCTGATGCGCCCTTTCCGTTTGAACATGCGATGGGGTATCAGTGGTTTAGTCTGACCGGCATCACGCCGGAAAATCGTCCGGCACGCGTGCGGGCAGCGCGGGCGGCGTTCGATCAGACGCTACAACAGCTGATGGCACAGCACGGTATGGCGGATGCATGGGATAAGGTGATTCTGGTTGGTTTTTCTCAGGGCTCAATCATGGCGCTGGACGCGCTGGCCTCCGGGCGCTATCCGCTGGCGGGCGTAGTGGCCTTCTCCGGTCGCCTCTCCTTTGATGGGATACCGGCGCCGCAGCCGTTCGCCTCAGCCCTGATTGTGCACGGCAAAGCCGATGAGGTGATTCCGTTTAGCGAGAGCGAATCTGCCGCGCAGCGTTTGCAGGCCGCGGGCGTGTATGTTGAGGCGCATTACGAAGCCGCCACCGGCCACACCATCTCGGCGCAGGGCGCGATGCAGGCGGCGGCGTATATCGCGCAGTGTTTGCAGGATTAGGGCCAGTAGCGGTTCAGTGCCTGCCAGGCTCGCTGTGCGGCGACGTCAGCGGGTTGCGCTTTGAGATCGTCATTGAAGACTTCAATGCCGACCGGCCCACAATAGCCCGCGCTCTTCAGCTTATCGACAAAACGCGCGACATCGATAATGCCGTCACCCGGCAGCAGCCGCTGGTGGCGCGCGTACTCGCTTAGCGCCTCTTTGCCCTGCGGCGGCACGTCGGCCATGTCACACAGCTGTACTTCGTAGATGCGATCGGCGGGGATGCCGTCGAGCTGCGAAGCGTCGCCGCCTAATGCACAGATGTGGAACAGATCGACCACCAGCCCGATGTTGGGCTGATCCAGCCGTTGCAGGCGCTGCCACGCCAGCGGCAGGGTGTTATCAATGCTGCACCACGCCATGGGCTCGTACATGATGCGCATGTTGTAGCGTGCTGCTTCTGACGCCAGCCAGCGCAAATCTTCATCAATACGTTCAGGAATGCAATCTTCACGGGTGGTAGCAGGAGCCTGAATAGTGTCGCAGCCAATAGTCTGTGCCAGCCGGATAAACTCGCGCAGTTCGGCACGTTTTTGCAGCCGTTCATCCCCCGGTGCGCCGGTGAAATCCCGCAGTACCTGCACATTAGTAAAGCCAAGGTTCAACGCGTTCGCCAGCTGCGGCGTGCTGGCATCAATGTCTTCGCGCCATATCTCAACCTGCCCGAAACCCGCCGCGCGCGCGGCACGCAGCTTGTGCTCAGGTTCACCGCTCAACAGCACCAGGTTAAGGAATTTGGGATTTTGCGGCATGAAGGCTCCTTAATCGTCCGGATAATCGGTGAGGGTTCTGCCCTGGGGCGGACAGAACCTCGATCAGTATCTACCTCTTAAGGGGGATTTCAAGCGCCGATTAGCCCAGCAGGGTCACCGCGGCAAAACCGGCGAAGGTCATCAGCAGTGAGCCGATCACATGCACCATGACGCTGGTCATCGCCCAGAGATACTTCCCTGATTGTAGCAAGGTGACAATTTCCGCCGAGAAGGTAGAGAACGTGGTGAGCCCGCCACACAGGCCGGTGACGATTAACAATTTCCAGGCGGGATCGATATGCGGGTTGCGCACAAAGAACGCCATCGCCGCACCGATGATAAAGCCACCGACAAGGTTTACGATTAGCGTGCCCGGCGGCAAATTCGGGAAAAAAGCATTGAAACGTAACGAGATAAGCCAGCGTAACGTACAGCCCGCCGCGCCACCGATCATCACCGCAAACAGCGATTTCAACATCTTATGAAGCTCCTGAAATGGGATACGCGCAGGGCCGCGGCAGGAGAGTCACCTGACACACCGCCGTCTCCCGCGCAAGGATACGTGTGTTGTCAGGCGTCATCAGCCGTCTGGTTACCAGAACGGCGGTTGGGTAAGGTGGCACGCCATCACCTCAGGCGCACGATAATACGCTGGCAGCAGAAAGGAGACAATATGGATAAAGGTGACAAGGTGTGAGCCGTGGGCTGGCCATGACAAAAGCCTGAAGAGAGAGGGTGTTCAGCCACAACGGCATCCATGCCTTCTGACCGTGTTCAGTGTCCGGGCCCGCTCTGAATGCCTGTGCGCCGCTACCGCGCGAAATAAATCACGCCCTTAATCAGCGCGCGATTGTTAATCACTTCAGCCTCAAAACAGTCCGCCAGCCCGGAGAAATCATAGTGACGATTTAGCATCATGTCGGCACGCAGCTGGCCGTTCGCCATCAGTTCGCGCACTTTATCGAAATCTTCGCGCGTGGCGTTACGGCTCCCCATCAGGGTCGTCTCTTTCTTATGGAACTCGGTATCCGGAATCACCAGGTCGCCTTTATGCAGGCCGACAAACACAATGGTGCCGCCATGGCGAATCAGTTTTACCGCGCCGTTCATCGCCGCCGGATTGCCCGTGGCATCAATCACTTTTGCCGCCAGGCGTCCGCCAAACTCTGCGCGCAATGCCGCGTCAAAATCGTGCGCCAGAGGATCGACGGTGGCCAGCCGGAGCTGCTGCGTCACATGCTCGCGGCGCTGCGCGCTGGTATCGGCGACCACCACCTGTGCGCCCGCTGCCGTGGCGATGGCGGCCACGCCGAGACCAATCGGACCGGCACCCACCACCAGCACCTGCTCATCGGCGATGACGGCAGCACGCCGCACCGCATGGGCGCTAATGGCAAAAGGCTCAATCAGCGCCGCCGCTTCCGGCGCCACATCATCTACTGCCAGCAGGTTGCTCTCCGGCACGCTGAGAAATTCACAGAATCCCCCATCTTCATGCACACCGATCACTGAAATGTTCTCACAGCAGTTGGTTTTCCCACTCAGGCACGCATCGCAGCGCTGGCAGGCGACATACGGGATCAGCGCCACACGCTGTCCCACCCGGAACCCTTGCGCTTCAGCGCCCAGCGCCACCACTTCTCCACACAGCTCATGACCCAGCACGCGCGGATAGGAGAAGAACGGCTGATTCCCGGCCCAGGCGTGAATATCCGTGCCGCAGATGCCGGCGGTAAGCGGTTTGATTAAAACGTCGTGCGCACCGGGTGTCGGTTTTACGCGCTGCTGCCACACCATATGGCGCGGCTCGGTGACTACCAGGGTTCTCATGTTTGTCATTGCTGCTCTCCTGTACTGATGTCGCAGTTATGGCGAAAATCAGGCGCTGCCGTTTAATGCGCGGTGGGAAATGTGAAGCAGGACGATTTTTTTGGGCTTTGTGTGGTTTTTAATGCATAAAAAACCGGAGAAGCGGATGAGCCGAAGTCAGAATTTGCGCCAGAACGTCATTAACCAGATGCTGGAGGCTATCGCCCGCGGCCATATTCGCTCGCCGTTACCGCCGCAGGCGGCGCTGGCAGAGATGTTCAATATCAGCCGGACTACGGTGCGCCATACCCTGCACCACCTGCATCTGCGCGGTGTGCTGGAGAAGGTCGAAGAGACGTGGTTGATCGTGCGCGCTCCGGACGAAGAGGATGGATTCAGCGACCTGACGCTGCCGATTGATCAGCAGGCGCTGCAGTTTGAGCAGGCATTTTTTAATCTGATTAACCAACGCCAGCTGGTACCGGGCGACAGCTTCACCGAACTGCAGCTGGCGCAGCGGGTTAAAGTCAGCCCGGTTGTCGTACGTGAATTTCTGCTGCGCTTTATGCGCTATAACCTGCTTGAGCCGGTTAAGCGTGGCCAGTGGCGCATGAAAAAGTTCGATCAGGATTACGCCGCGAAGCTGTTTGAGCTGCGCGAAATGCTGGAGACCCACGCGTTAACACGCTTCCTGAACCTCGCCGCGGATGATGAGCGCTGGATGCAGGCGCGCGATCTGCTGGATCGCCATCGTACCCTGCGTGACACCATCGCCAGCAACTACCGGCAGTTTGCGGCGCTGGATAAGGAGATGCATACCCTGATTCTCTCAGCCGCCAACAATCCCTTTTTCAACCAGTCGCTGGAGATCATCTCTGTGATTTTCCACTCCCACTATCAATGGGATGAGAGCGATCTCAAGCAGCGGAATATTGTCGCGCTTGAGGAGCACATGGCGATACTGACTGCGCTGATCAGCCGTCAGGATGTGGATGCGCTGTGCGCGCTGCACGCGCACCTTGCCACGGCCAGAACATCGATGATCCGTTCTCTTCGGCAGTACAATTAAAAACCGATTAAAAACCACAAAGCATAAGCGCCCGCACGAATCAGAAACATGTTTGCAACATCTCCGCTGGTTTACTTCTAGTCTCGGAAACAATCCATTGCGGCAGTACCGCTTTGCTGCCGCAGGAGCCAACGACTGATAACGATAAGTACCCCACCCGGGAGGTTGCAATGGAAAATACATCGACGCGTGGTCGCCAGAACGCGCCCGAACACCAAGGGCAGGAGTTCGTTCCGGCACGCGGTGATGTGGTGCGTTCACCGCGCATCCGCAAGATCCAGATTACGGCTATGCTGCTGCTGCTGTTTGCCGCCATCATTAACTACCTTGACCGCAGTTCGCTCTCGGTGGCGAACATGACCATTCGCGAAGAGCTGGGACTCTCCGCGACGGAGATCGGCGTGCTGCTTTCAGCCTTCTCGCTGGCGTACGGATTAGCGCAGCTGCCGTGCGGAGCGCTGCTGGACCGCAAAGGCCCGCGCATTATGCTGGCGATCGGGATGTTTTTCTGGTCGCTGTTCCAGGCAGCAGCCGGCCTGGTGCATAACTTTACCCAGTTTGTGCTGGTGCGTATTGGCCTGGGGATCGGTGAAGCACCGATGAACCCCTGCGGCGTTAAAGTGATCAATGACTGGTTCAATATCAAAGATCGCGGTATGCCGATGGGCATGTTTAACGCCGCCTCGATGATTGGCCTGTCGATTGCCCCGCCGATTCTCGCCGCCATGATGCTGGTAATGGGCTGGCGCGGCATGTTTGTCACCATCGGCGTACTGGGGATGTTCCTCGCGATTGGCTGGTATCTGACTTACCGCGACCGTGATAACAACACGCTGAGCGGTGAAGAGATCCACTATCTGCAGGCTGGCAGCGTAGCATCCCGCAAAGAGCCGCTGAGCTTTGCCGAGTGGCGCGGCCTGTTTAAGCAGCGCACCATGTGGGGCATGATGATTGGCTTTAGCGGCATCAACTACACGGCGTGGCTCTACATCGCCTGGCTGCCGGGATATCTGCAATCAACCTATCATCTGGATTTAAAAAGTACGGGCCTGCTGGCGGCGATTCCCTTCCTGTTTGGCGCCGCCGGTATGCTGCTGAATGGCTACGCGGTGGATGCGCTGGTGCGCCGCGGTATGGATGCCGTGAAGGTGCGCAAAGTGTCGATCGTAAGCGGCATGCTGCTGTCAGCCGCGTTCACCACCCTTGTTACGCGCGCCACGGATACCACCAGCGCCGTCGCGCTGATTGGGATGGCACTGTTCTGCATCCACTTTGCCGGCACCTCCTGCTGGGGTCTGATTCATGCCAACGTTACGGCGCGTATGACGGCGTCGGTCGGCAGTATCCAGAACTTTGCCAGCTTTGTGTTTGCCTCCTTCGCGCCAATCATCACCGGCTGGGTGCTGGATACCACTAAATCGTTCAGCCTTGCACTGATGATCTGTGCCGGTGTCACGGTGGTGGGTGCGCTGGCCTATCTGCTGCTGGTGAGAAAACCCATTACCGATGGCGCCTGAGTTCTGATCCATCGCCAGTGTGAGAGCCTCCTGCGGGAGGCTTTTTTTATTGCGCACTTATCCACAGCGAAATATATAGCAGCGCATTTAATAATTATTTTTTTGAGACAAGGCTTAAAGCCAATTAAATAATAAAAATATTCGGCCTGATTAATTTATCCATAAATGCATTAGTAAGACTTAATAGATCAGCAGCAATAACGTTTTGTGGATGAGATCATAGTTTAACCTAATAAATTCACTTAACGTTCAGTCACCGTTAATGTTCAGGTATGAGCGTGGTGACCAAAAATGGAATTACAACGCAAGGCCCTTTTTATCTCTTTTGATGCTGTTGCCCTCTCCGGAATTACCGTAGAAGCGGCTAAGATTGCCGTACGCTTACGCGATGAAAATACGCTTTGCTATCTGGATATTGGCTATGACATTAAACTGGATAAAGGCAATTTCGCCCGCCCTTATTCAGATCATGAAATAGCTGCCCTGCAGCATCACTTCACATTAGTGCGTCACGATGCTATTCGTCAGGTTGAAGGGTATACACCCTCTTTCCTGCAATATATTCACGACGTATTCATTAATCGCAGTGAAAAAGTCACGCACGATGCAGAACAGCACCTGCTGAATATCAGTCACAAGATGGCGGCTGATGTCGCGCAAAAGCTGTGTGAGAAGTGGCGGGCGCTGGATATTCACTATTTAATCATCGAAAACGGCACGCTACCGGACAATATTATTTTTACGCGGGCGCTCTATCTGGCCATTGCCCACTATGGCGAAGAGAGACAGCTTGAGCGCTATGTATTATGGCGCGATCACGATTTGATGTGGAACAGTGAATCGACCTCATCACGCTACGGTGAGGCGCCCTGGCTCCATGCCGTAAAACCACAGCCTTCGCCGCACATCACCTATGTGACGCTCAATCAGGCGCTGGCTTCGCAGCTGGCAGCCTGGTGCGATCATCAGGTGAATATTGAGGTGATGCGCAACACCTATCCGTTCGATCCACAGCATCCGCGTAAAGATCTGCGCCAGCTGTTTGGCCTGCAGCCGCAGGATAAAGTGATTGCGCGCACTACGCGTATTATTCCGGCCAAGCGCCTCGATCGGGATATATATCTATTACAGGCCATAAACAGAAGGTTAATTGAACAGCATTTACCCCATCGCGTCTATTTAATGGTAGCCGGCGATCCGCTGGAAGATGAGCGCCATTTTGCCACGCTGAAAAAGCAGATTAACGCTCTGCAACTGGAACCTTATGTCATCTTTTTCGGCGCGCTGAACCATGATTTTATGGAGCATAATCCGCATGCGACTACCATTCAGGATCTCTATCACGCCTGCGATCTGCTCTCTTTTTTAACCGCGTGGGATTACGACAGTTATGGCAACCCGATTGGCGAGGCCATTAGCCACCAGCGCAGCTATATCGCCACGCGTTATGAATATTACCACGAAGTTTATGGCCAGCATGGATTTGAGGGCGAGCTGATGGATATTTCCGCCGGCCAGGATGGATTACCAGACAGCGAATTTATACAGCGCGTTGATCGCTTATTACATGATGATGAGCGGCGTTTAGCCATGGCCCTGCGCAATTATCATAAAGGTAAATCTTTGCTTTCAGATCATATTTTCCACACGATATTTCACAGGTAGTTAAGGAGTGACGATGGATAACCCATGTTTTATTTCAGTTGTGCTGCCCGTTTATAACGAAGCCGCGCGAATTAATGCGGTAATGGCCTCAATATTACAGCAGCGTTCACCCGGCGGATTGTTCAGTTTTGATAATCTGGAAGTCATTATGGTGGATAACAACTCCACTGATAACTCGGTGGCGTTAATCACCGCATTTGCCGCACAGCATCCTCAGCTGCGCGTGCATCTGCTGCATGAAGCTGTACAGGGGGTCTCATCGGCGCGCAAAAAAGGGATGGATTTCGCCTCGCAGCGCGCCGGGGCGCGCGATGAAGCCAGCGGCTATCCGCGCAAACACTACATCCTCTCTGCCGATGCCGATTGCACTGTCGATGATCTGTGGATCGACGAACTGGTCAGCACCATGATCGCACAGCAGGGCGATCTCGGTACCTGCAACTACTACTACGAAACCGCAGATTTCCATGAGCGTCCGCGTCTGTATAGCGAAATCGAAAAGACCCTGCGCTGCCGGCACGCTTCGTTTTCACTGTTTGGCGGCTTTCCCGATGGCAAAGGTTTTGCCGTGGAGAAGCAGCTGTATGACAAAGTGGGCGGCATTGAGATCTTCTGCCAGCTGAAGAACGGCGAGTTTGTTGAGCATCTGTCCGATGACTGGGACTTTGGCATCAAGGTGATTGCTGCCGGTGGCAAACCGGTGTACGCGCCGCATTCGCGGGTGCAGATTAATAGTCGTCGCGTGGATAACCTGCTGCATGAGGTCATTGAAGGCGTGGCTTACGGGCACAACGGCACCATCATCATGAAAGATGTCCGCCCGGCGCTGGCCGCGCTGACGCCGTTTACCGACGTTACCCCGGAGCAGGCGCAGCAAGCCTGGGACTACTCGATTAAAGATTATGTGCCGAAGAATCTGGTGCTGCCGGTGCTGCTTAATCCCTCGCTGCTGCGGGACAATGCCGCCGTAATCGACTTCTTTACGCCTACGGTGGCTGAACAGATGTATACACGCATTCACTGCATGATGCAGGAGATGAGCGTCACCGATTTTCTGCCGATTCACAGCTACAAAACCCCGGCTTTCCGCCTCTACTTTGAGTTTCGTCATGCGCTGTTTGCCGCGCTGCGTCGTGCAGTGGGAGAAGACATTGGAGCACCTCCGCCGTTGCCCGCCTGCTTCGCCCGTGTCGCGGAAGAGGATTTCAGCCGTTTCGTCTGGTACTACTGCGAGGATCGCGAATCCGGTGAAGCCCATAACTACTTTGCAAACGGCGGGGTGTTCTGATGCGCGCTGCCTGGCTGCAATCCCTGCAGGATATTGACCGCAACTACCCGCGACCGGCGATCTGTGAGGTGCTAAGCCGCCCGGAAAACGCCGATCTGCTTGAGTACGTGGTACGCGATCCTTTCGGTTGCCATGTGTTTCCTGGTGACATTGATGACTTTCCGCTGCCAGATTTCTTTCGCGCAATGCAGCACAGCCTGCAGCGCGCCCCGCATATCCATCTGTGGGCCTATATTCCAACCTGCCGCTACAAATGTCACTTTTGCCAGTTTCCCACGGTGATCGTTAATCCGGCCTCAGCGCGGGCGCCGGCGCTGTTCCGCGACATCGTTGACCGCAATATTCATGAAGCCAAACTGTGGCTGGCGCAGCTACCCGCGCTGGGTGAAGTGCCGGTCGGGGAATTTAATCTGTTCGGCGGCACGCCGTCGCTGCTGCCACCCGAAGAGCTGCAACGGCTGATGACCTTTTACCGTAACCACTTCAATTTTCGCGATGCCACGCTGCGTTTCGAGGGCGAACCGGGCACGCTGACGCGCGCATTCCTGGCGCAGCTGCGTGAACTTGGCTTCAGTAAGCTTTCGTTTGGTGCGCAGTCGTTTTCCGATCGCCTGATTAAGGGCTGCGGCCGGATGCACAGTGCCGAAGCCTGCTACCAGGTAATCCGCGATGCGCGCGAGCTGGGATTTGCACTGGTCAGTGTTGACCTGATGTATGGCCTGCAGGGGCAAACGGTGGATGACGTGCGGGATGATCTACAGCAGGCGCGCGCGCTGGATCTGTCGCATCTGGTCTTTACCAAGCTGCACATGAAGCCGTTTGCCGAGAGCCGCACCGGCGTGTCGGCAGAGGGTGAAAATACCTGGCAGCGTAAAGAGGCGACCATGCCCAGCCTTGGCCAGCAGTACCAGATGCGCGCCCTGGCGGAGCAGTGGCTGGATGGCGACTACCTTGAACATCCGACCATGTATTTCCACCATCGCACAGCGCAGCCCGAGAAGTGGAAAGCGATCATTACCGATCTGGATCAGCAGGCGCCGGAGGTGGCGATAGGTCTTGGCGGCAGTTCAAAGTGCGCGGGCGCGGAGCTGATCAACCTGACCGATTACGCTGACTATCAGCGGGCGCTGGATAGCGGTCAACTGCCTGTGGCATCGGTGCGCGGTATGTCGCCAGACCAGCAGGCGATTAACGGCTGCAAGATGGCGCTCTCAACGCTGATCCCGCTTAATGATGCGCTGTTTCAGCAGAAATTTGGCGTCAGCCTGTTTGCTCAGCCGGTGATTGCCCGCGCGCTGCGCGATCTGCAGCAGCGTGGTTTGCTCATCAGCGATGGCCGAAGCGTGACGCTGACGCCCGCCGGCCGCGTACTGGTCGAAGCCATTATCAATACGCAGTTCGGTTAATCCCTTCATCTTTTACCGGCACGCTGCGGCGTGCCTGGAGTTCGCTATGTCATCATCCGTCTACAGTTTTTTCTATATCGCCATTGATACCGAAGCTGGTGTTACGCATCAGCAATTTGAAGCGTTCGTGCGGGAAAAGGGCGTGAATTTGCCCTGTTATCCCGGCTGGCGCTGGACGCTGTTCCGCGGGCTGCGCGGTGAGCGTGTTGATCAATACCTGATGTTGTTTGAGATGAAAGACGCAGCACAGCGCGCGCGCTTTATGCAGGATGATGGCGAGCTGACCGCTGAAGCCACCCGCTTCTGGCAGCAGCACCCGGAGGCCGATGCCTTACTGGCCGGGTGGCGCCAGCTGGCCACCTTTGCACATCGTCCTACCCTGTTTACCCATTTCACCCTGCTGGCAGAGAATACGCTGAGCACCGTTGTGCCGGGCCCGCGTTTTGACGCCCGCAACGGTACTGCGCGTATCCTTGGCACCCATTATCTGGCCCTGAAGCCGGGCGTCCAGCCGCAGACGTTTGAGCGGTTTATTGCGGAGAATGCCGGGCGCATCGTGGACTACCCCGGCTGGAAGTTTCATCTGTTAAAGGGCCATAGCGGCAACCGGCTGGATGGATATGTGGTCATGATGGAGATCGAGAGCGAAGCGGCACTGAATGTGTTTTATCCTCAGCCGGATATCGCAACCGACAGCGCGGCAGATTTTGCCCGCGCGCATCGTGACACCAAACAGATGTATGAGGAGTGGAAGCAGCTGGCCTCCTTCTCCGGATCTCCGCAGCTCTATACCGATTACATCGCCGTGGCCGAAGCCGGAGAGTGCCGGTAAGGCGCGGTTTTTCACCGTTTCGTCGTGGCGGCCCGAAGGCCATCAAACCTGCGGGCCGCCAGATAAGAAGCCGGGATTTTGGCTTTGCAGCCTTAACCGTAACGATCTCTCCGTACCGTACAACCGCCTTACGACTGTGGAGGATCGGCAAGCGCTGACTGCTGTACCTGTGCAACCACCGCTTTGCGCCGGGTGATAACAATCGTGAGCCCCATCGGTATCAGAATCGCCACCAGGATAGCCATGGCATAGACGGTCCAGAACTGCGGCTGGACTGACAAAATCCCTGGCAAGCCGCCCACGCCAATCCCGTTCGCCATCACACCGTTCAGGCCACACAGCAGTGCGGCCATGGCGGAACCTATCATGGCGCACAGCATCGGATAGCGATATTTGAGGTTAACGCCGTACATCGCCGGTTCGGTCACTCCCAGCCATGCAGAGATCGCGGCCGGTACCGTGAGGTCACGTTCAGCACGGCTCTTACTGGCGATAATGATCCCCACGACCGCTGCGCCTTGCGCAATGTTGGACAGCGCGATCAGCGGCCATACCGGCGTGCCGCCCATACTCTGAATCATCTGTAAATCCACTGCCAGCGTGGTTTGATGTACACCCGTGATCACCATAGGCGCATACAGAAAACCAAACAGTGCCGCGCCAATCGGGGCAAAGCTGCCGGTCATCAAGTGGCGCACGGCAAACGCGATGCCGTCGCCCAGCAGTCGGCCAAACGGGCCTATGATGCTGTGGGCAAGAAATACCGATAGCAGCAGCGCGCTGACCGGCACAACAACCAGCGTCAGCCAGGCCGGCACCAGGCGCTTTATCGCCAGCTCTATTTTCGCCAGTGCCAGACCCGCCAGCAGCGCGGGGATTACCTGCGCCTGATACCCGACCCGCTCAATGCTGAACCAGCCAAAATGCCACACTTCCGGCAGCTGGCTGCCCAGCAGGTAAGCGTTCATCAGCTGCGGTGAAACCAGGGTAATGCCCAGCACAATCCCCAGCACCGGCGTGCCGCCCAATTTACGCACCACCGACCAGCAGATGCCCACCGGTAAATAGAAAAAGATGGCTTCACCGATTAACCAGAGGAAATCATACAGCCCTTTTACGCCAGGATAGAGCTGCACCAGCGTCTTATTATCGGCAACCATAATATCGCCCAGCACGTTACGAAAGCCGAGAATTAATCCGCCGCTAATTAACGCAGGCAGTAACGGGAAAAATATCTCCGAGAAGTGCGATAATAGCGACTCGTGCCATTTCATTTGACTGCGCGCGGCCGATTTACTCTGTTCGCGTGATGATTCGCTAATATTTAGCTTTTCGACTAACGCTTTGTAATAAATATCCACGTCGGTGCCGATAATAACCTGAAACTGCCCGGCGGCACTGAAGCAACCCTTCACGGCCGGCAGCGCGCGTATCGCCTCGACATCTGCACGCGCCATATCCTGCAGCACAAAACGCAGGCGCGTAATGCAGTGCGTTAGCGACGCGATATTTTCCCGACCACCCACGTAGTTAATGAGATCATCAATGATCCCTTCATGACTCTTTTTCATTATCGTCCCTTATTTTCCTGCCCGGATGCGGCAGGAAAATATAATACGCCGTGAAGTTTATTTTTAAATGCGACAGACGCAGGGACTTTAATGACGGTCACAAAAAATCCGTTTTTATACAGGTGCAGTAAAATATTATAACAAGCGATATTTATTTCCCTAACGCCTTATGAGGAAAGTAAATATATTTCGGGACAGTTCGCATGGGATTATTTATTAAATTGGGTGCGCATTACTGCGCACCCGCCCCGCTTGCCAGAACGCTTTCAGGCAATCCGGTGGCGCAGTCGACCAATTTTCTCAATTTCGACTTCGATCTCATCACCCGGGAACATAAACAGCGGAGGCGTGCGTTTCTTGCCAACGCCGCCAGGTGAACCCGTGATGATCACATCACCCGGTGACAGCGGGCTGAAAGCAGAGATGTATTCAATGATCTTTGCCACCGGATGCACCATGCTGGCAGTGGTATCGTTCTGAACTTCACGCTGGTTTAGCCAGGTTTTGATGCTCAGCTGCTGCGGATTGGGGATCTCATCTGCCGTAGTCATCCATGGCCCGAAACCGCCGGTCTGCTGCCAGTTCTTCCCGGCGGTAAACCAGGTAAACTGCATATCGCGTACGGTGGCATCCATAAAGCAGCTGTAGCCCGCCACATGCTGCAGAGCATCCTGCGCTTTTACCTGATAAGCCGCACTGCCGATGATAACGGCCAGCTCACCTTCATAGTCGAACTCTGAGGTCGTGGCCGGCTTGAGCAGCGGTTGTTCATGGGCCGCCAGCGAATCAGCAAAGCGCACAAACAGAGTTGGCGCGTCGAGCGTGGCAGCAAACTCCTGACGTTTATCAGCGTAATTCATACCAACGCAAAATACCTTGCCCGGGTTTTCAATGACCGGCAGGAAGCGAATTGCGCTGAATGGATAATCTACCGGCTGGTCATCAAACGCGCGCAAATCACTTATGCCACCGCGCTGCAACAGCGTTTTAAGATCCGGGCACTCTGTGCCCAGACGTGAAGTGAGATCGATCACGCCGGTTGATTGCACAATGCCGTAACGTTTGGTTGCCTGGTCAGAAAGAGAAAAACTGCAGAGCTGCATGGCTTGCCTCGATTGTTATAAAAAATTTGCGCGCAGGTTATCAAAAGCCAGACGGAAAAGCGGTACCACCTGAGGGTAAAGTAATTAATGTTTGTGAGTTTTGGTATCGGGAGAGGTCAGGCAGGGGCAAAGCAGAGGATGATAACCACAGGTCGATCCCTGACCGCGATTATCGAGGGTTACTTGCAGAGCGCTTAGTGTAATGCGCCCGGCGGTACGTGTTTAAACGTCTCTACATAAGAACGAAACACGTAGCGGAAAAAACGTTTCATGGTGCACCTGATTCAAAAATTGTTGAAGAAATACGCGAAAAGTATAACTTCCGCGTGTTTTTCACGCAAATATTTTTGAACCAGATCACAAAATTGAGCTGTTTCGGGTAACCTGGAGCGAATCAGACGTTAACGAAATAGCCCTAAATGCTCCAGCAGGATGGTGCAGCCGATGCTAATCAGCACCACGCCCCCCAGCACTTCGGCCCATTTCCCCAGTACCGGACCAATAAAGCGCCCGACCAACACACCCGTGGTGGCCATGACGGTTGTGGCCGCACCGATAGTCAGCGCGGTTAAAACAATATTCACCTGCAGGAAGGCCAGCCCCACGCCGACAGCCAGTGCATCAAGGCTGGTTGCCACGGCGGTGAGGGCAAGCACCATAAAGCCATGGCGCTGCGGCGCTTCGCAGGGTTCATCTGCCGTCTGGCGGAACCCTTCCATAATCATACGGCCGCCCAGTACGCTCAACAGGCCAAAGGCGACCCAGTGGTCCCACGCCATAATGTAGTGACTGGCAGCCAGTCCGATTGCCCAGCCAAGCAGCGGTGTCAGCATTTCGATCACGCCGAAGATCAAACCCGTACGCAAGGCTTCTTTGAATCCCGGGCGATGCAGCGACGCGCCTTTGCCAAGCGCGGCAGCGAAGGCGTCCATCGACATGCCTAAAGCCAGAATCAGGGTTGCGATAAATGTCATGGGTTTCAACTAACGTGGCGGAAAAGATGATTAAGCCTGCACTTTGTCCGCATTTGTTGTTCAGTAATGAAAAAGTGCGCGCAGTCTAACACGCAAAAACACGAATAAAAAGACAACAAAATCATGGGTTTAAGTATAGCAAAGGCTATAACTCTTAACTTGCGCTAATTATGGCGCTAAGTGGATGGAATAGAAGAAATTTCTGACGACTGCGGGGCATGGGGATTGCGTCGTGTCGCGGTTTTATGCGCTAATGCCTGCGCTAACAGATTTGGAAATGTGCAATGAAAAACCCGTTCGAAACGCTGATCATCCCAGGCGGTATTCTGCTGCTGGGCTTTTTTTCCGCGCTGCTGCTGCCTGCCCCCTCATTTGGTCTTGCGCTGGCAAAACAGCTGCAGGAGAGTCTGCATCTGCAGGATCTCAGCCAGCTCTATACCATTGTTTTTTGCCTGTGGTTTTTACTGCTGGGCACGATTGAGTTTTTCATCATTCGCTTCGCCTGGCGCCGCTGGTCCCAGCCGCGCTAAGGTCTCAGTCGCCCACTCTCCTCTGTACAGAGCGTGTACAACGCGCCCAAAATCAGAATCACAAAAATGTAACATTTTTCTTACACAAGTGGGCGACACAATGCGCAACATAAAATCCGCATTAAAAAGCAATTTCCATCGCGCCCTTTAATTTCAATGGATTACATTGTGATCCCGCTCACTGCCTGTTTCTTCTCCTCATACAACGCCATAACAACTGCATTAACATAAGCGTCTGATTACGGGATAAAAATCCCTTATGGCACCGGGTGCTGGCTGATTAATTCTTATGCTGAATCATTTCTGCATTTAAAAAATAAACAAACGTTTAATTCCGATACGAGAATGTTATATTCAGATGCATATGCATAACGTGTAGTTAACCGTTATCGCCCCATGGCTTAACCTGAGTCTTAACCTTTGAGAGATAGCGCAACGCGCTCGCAAGAAGCGTGGCTATTTCGCCTGCGAACCTGTTGAGCTTCAGGGCAACAGAGAGAGGAGATGTCGCCTCATGAGCAATACTGCGGTAAATCTGGCGCTGGCCGCCGCTGGCAAGGAAAGCGCAAACCTTCAGGAACGAAAAGACGTTGATGTGCTGTTGATCGGCGCGGGTGTAATGAGCGCGACCTTAGGCACGTGGCTGCAGGATCTGGAGCCGGACTGGTCAATTGAGATGGTAGAGCGTCTTGATGACGTGGCGGTTGAATCGTCTAACGGCTGGAACAATGCCGGCACCGGACACGCCGCGCTGGCAGAGCTGAACTATACGCCACAAAAGGCGGATGGCAGCATTGATATTGCCAAAGCCGTGGCGATCAATGAGTCGTTCCAGATCTCCCGCCAGTTCTGGGCGTATCATGTCCAGAAGGGCAATCTGCGTAATCCCAAAAGCTTTATCCACAGTACGCCGCACATGAGCTTCGTCTGGGGCGATGAAAACGTTGAGTTTCTGCGCAAACGCTTTCAGGCGCTGCAAAAAAGCACCCTGTTCCGCGGCATGAACTACTCTGAAGATCGCGATCAAATCAGTCAGTGGATTCCACTGGTGATGAACGGACGCGATGCGAAACAGAAGGTTGCGGCTACCTGGACCGAAATGGGCACCGACGTTAACTTCGGTGAAGTGACGCGCCAGCTGATTGCCGCGCTGGAGAAGAAAGCGCATTTCCGTCTGCGCCTGCGCCAGGAAGTCCGGGATATCAAGCGCCTGCGCGATGGCCGCTGGCAGGTAAGCCTGCACAACCTGGCCAGCGGTGAGCATCGCCAGCTTATCGCGCGTCAGCTATTTATTGGTGCTGGCGGTGCAGCGCTCCCGCTGCTGCAGAAAACCGGCATTCCGGAAGTGAAAGGTTACGCCGGCTTCCCGGTGGGGGGCTCTTTCCTGGTTACCGAGAACCCGGACGTGGTCGCGCAGCATATGGCGAAGGTGTATGGCAAAGCCAGCGTCGGTGCCCCGCCCATGTCGGTACCGCATGTGGATACGCGCGTGCTGGATGGTAAGCAGGTGCTCCTGTTCGGTCCCTTTGCGACCTTCTCAACCAAATTCCTGAAGCAGGGTTCGCTGCTGGATATGTTTGGTGCCATGAACACCAGCAACCTGCTGCCTATGATGCAGGTGGGTCTGAAGAGTTTTGACCTGGTGAAATATCTGGTTGATCAGGTACTGCAAAGCGATGCCGATCGTATGGAAGCGCTGCGCGCCTATGTACCGCAGGCGAAGCAGGAGGACTGGCGCTTAGTCACGGCTGGTCAGCGTGTTCAGATCATCAAAAATGATGAGAAAGAGGGCGGCGTGCTGCGTCTGGGCACGGAGGTGGTCACGTCTGCTGACGGCTCGATCTCCGCGTTGCTGGGTGCCTCTCCCGGCGCCTCAACCGCTGCACCAATTATGCTGGAGCTGATGGCGAAAGCTTTCCCTGAGCAGATGCGCTCACCGGAGTGGCAGACCAAAATCCGTAACGTGATCCCATCATGGGGCCGTAAGCTGAACGGCGATGTGGCGTTGACCGAGAAAGTGCTGGCCGAAACCAGCCGCGTGTTGCAACTCGATTACGCGCCGGTTGTTACACCGCTGGCCGCCAACGACGAAGCGCGCGAAACGGCACACGTGGTAGGCAAGTAAATAGCAGCCCGGTTTGCTTCATGGCAAACCGGGTTGGCACACATGGCATCCTGCTGACCTTAACTTAACTGCACCGCGTCATACAGCATCCATCCCGTTGTCGCCACCAGCGACAGCGCCATCACGCTATTAAACGCCTGACGTTTCCACGCCACCTGCAGGTGACTGCGTAGCTGGTCACCCAGCGCGGCCCAAATCAGAATGCACGGCAGATTAAGCGCGGCAAATCCGAGTATCACCGTGAGCACCCCATTACTGTTGGCGTACATCAGCGCGACATTGGTGACCATCAGCCAGGCTTTGGGGTTCACGGCCTGGAAGCAGATACCGCCCATCAGCGTCATCGGCCGTGGGCGCTCGCGCGTTTGAGGAGCTCCGGCACGAAAGATCTTCCACGATAGCCATAAAAGGTAACTGCACCCTATCGCCGTCAGCGGCAGGCGTATTGAGGCCATCCAGTGCAGCAGCATCTCCAGCGCCACGCTCGCCAGCAGCATCTGTAGCGCGCATCCCAGCAGTATTCCAAATAGCATCGGCAGGGTACGCCTGAAGCCGAAGTTGACCCCTGACGTCGCCAGCAGCAGATTATTGGGGCCGGGCGTGATCGACATAACCGTGACATAGCTAAAGAAAGAGGGATCGAGCATGGGGCGTTTCCTTGATGAACCAGTAGTGCTCATCATGCTAATGCGCGCAGCGTAATGGAAACAGAGACACAAAATGACTATTGTAATGGATACAGTTTACTGATCATTCAATTGTACCCATGGTGCATGGAGGCTTTTGTGTCCCTTGCTGCTTCATCCGGTCAGACGCTCTACCAGCAACTGGCCGATAGCTTTGCCGAATCCATCCATCAGGGCACGCTAAAGCCGGGTAAACGGCTGCCGGCCATTCGCCGCGTTGCCCAGGCGCATCAGGTGAGCATCAATACCGTGCTCAATGCCTGGCAAATTCTTGAAGATCGCGGTTTGATTGAAGCCCGGCCGCAATCGGGCTATTACGTGCGTGGCGTGTTGCCCGCGATTAAGCCGCCGTTAAAACCGTTAACGGCAAAGGTTAACGATCCCAGCACGCAGAAGCTCGCGCTGATTGAGCAGGTTTTTGCCGCGCAGAACCATCCTGATTATACTAACATTTCGCTGGCCTGCCCGCAGGACAGTGAGCTTTTCCCGGCGGCAAAATTAGGCCGTATTACGGCCTCGATTATCCGGCGTGATAACGACATCATTGGGCGTTACGCGCTTCCGCCGGGTAGTGAGCGCTTACGGGAGGAGATTGCGCGCCGCAGTCTGCATACCGGGCTGAATCTCGCCGTGCAGGATATCACCCTCACCCATGGCTGTATGGAGGCGCTGCAGCTGGCCCTGCGCGCCGTGACCAAACCGGGCGACTGCGTAGGGCTGGAGTCCCCGACTTACTTCTTCCTGTTTCCGCTGCTGGCGTCGCTGGGGCTGAAAGCGCTGGAAATTCCCACCGATCCACAAAATGGCCTGTCGCTGGACGCGCTGGAGATGCTGCTGCAGGAGCAGCGCATCCAGACGCTGATCGCCATGCCGGGCGCACAGAACCCGTTGGGGTATGTCATGCCGCTGGCAAACAAAAAACGGCTGGCAAAGTTAGTGAATACTTACCACTGTCCGCTCATTGAAGATGGCCTGTATGACGAGTTGCAGTTCGACTGGCCCCTCTCACCGCCGGCAAAAGCCTTTGATGAGGATGGCTGGATCATTTACTGCACCAGCTTTACGAAAACCGTCGCACCGGATTTCCGCATTGGCTGGACTGCCGCCGGGCGTTTTCACGCGGCGATTGCCCGGCTGAAAGCGGTCTCCTCCATGACGGAATCAAAGCTGCTGAGTGAAACGCTGGCGGAGTTTCTCGCTAACGGCGGTTACGATCACCATCTGCGCTCGCTGCGGCGCCGCTATGCCGCCAATCTTGATGCGGCGCGTGGCATTATTGCACGCCACTTCCCGCAGGGAACCCGCGCCACGCTGCCGCGCGGCGGTTTTGTGTTTTGGGTAGAGCTGCCGGGAAACGTGGATACCGTAGAGATGTTTCACCGGTTACTGCAGGAGCAAATTTGCGTCACGCCAGGCGCGCTCTACTCGCTTAGCGAACGCTATAAACATGCGCTACGCCTCTCCTGCTGCTATCCGTTTGATGAGCGTTATACCTGGGCGCTGAAGCGCACCGGTGCGCTGGCCTGCGAAATCACCGGCATCGCACCAGGACAGGATCAGGGTTTGCCGTTGCGGCCCCAGGTGGTGTAACCCTCACGCTCGGTCAGGCGCTCATAATAGTTGCGCACCGCCGGCAGATCGGGATGGTCGAGCGGGGTTTCAAACCAGCGATTCACCGCCAGGCCCACCGGAATATCCGCCAGCGTGAAATTGCGTCCGGCGACATAGCGGCCGGTTTTCTCCAGCTGTTGATTGAGAATGCCCATGGTGTGCGTCCAGCCCTTTACGGCAGCGGCCAGCAGGCGCGGGTCCTGATGGGCTGGCGAGTTTCGCACCAGCGACATAAACGCGTAGCGCCATGAGGTGTTAAGTTCTGTGGCTTGCCAGTCCATCCACTGATCAACCGGCGCGCGTGCGCGAGGGTTATCGGAGTAAAGCCACTCGCCGCCATTGCTGTTGGCCAGATAGCGCAGGATAGCATTGGATTCCCACAGGACCAGATCATCTTCAATGATCACCGGCACCATGGCGTTGGGATTGAGCGCCATAAACTGTGCTGAATGCAGCGATTGTGGATCTTCGCCCCAGGGTTCGTGTTCATAAGCGATATCCAGCTCAGCGCACAGCCACAGTACTTTACGCACGTTGATTGAAGAGTTACGACCTAACACTTTTAACATGGCGGACTCCGCTTCCAGAATTCTTAATCTATTCATAGCCCTGTTCGATGTGATACGCAATCAGCAGGATGTAAATCCGGGTTTCAGACAACCTTAATGAGAAAGGAGTGGCAATGAAGGTCGCGTTTAAACAAGTGGATGTCTTTACCTCAATACCGTTCAAAGGCAATCCGCTGGCGGTGATCATGGACGCGCGCGGGTATGACGATGCGCAGCTGGCAGCAATTGCACGCTGGACTAACCTCTCCGAAACCACGTTTGTCTTGCCGCCGCAGGATGCCGCAGCGGACTACCGCGTACGTATTTTTACCGTGGACGGTGAGTTGCCCTTTGCTGGCCACCCCACGCTGGGTACCGCGCACGCGCTGCTGGAAGCGGGCTGGCCGCTAAAAACGCCCGGTAAAATCGTGCAGGAGTGCGGTATCGGTTTGGTCGAAGTCAGCATCAGCGATGACGGCGCGCTGGCCTTTGCTGCGCCAGCGGCAACGCTGACGCCGTTCAGTGATGCGCTGATGAGTAGCGCGTTTAACAGTGAAGCGTTTGACCTGAGTCAGACCCCAGCCATTGTAGATATGGGGATCCGCTGGCTGATGATTCCGATGCGCAGTGCGCAGGCGGTACTGGATGTCGCGGCCAGCGCGGCAGATCTGCAGCGCTTACTGCAGCATGCAGATGTGAACGGCGCGGCGCTGTTTGGTGCGCTGCCGCAAGGAGAGAGTGAGCAGTATGAGGTTCGCGCCTTGCTGGTAGAGGGCGGCAGTCTGACGGAGGATCCGGTTACCGGGAGCGCAAATGCTTGTCTGGCACGCTATCTGGCGGCGCAAGGCCAGACGCGCGATTACCGTGCGCGTCAGGGGAGCGCCATTCAGCGCGCCGGCCGTATTGAGGTGACGTTTGCTGATGAGGCGATCTGGATCGGCGGGCAGACGGTGACAGTGATTGACGGAACGATAGCAATATAAAAAGGCAGCATGCTTTTTTACCAGGTCAGCATGAATGCTGACCCTACATGAATAGCGTCGTTTTGGGTATGTAGGGTGCGCATTGATGCGCACCTGGCAAAATCACACCGGTTTATAACGCCTGGCCGCCGGAAGCCTCAATGCGCTGCGCGGTGATCCAGCCGGTCTCTTCACTGAGAATGGCGCTAATCGCATCGCCGATATCATCCGGCAGGCCAACGCGGCCCAGCGCGGTCACGGAAGCGATATGGTTGTTAAGATCCTGCGTATCCCGCACGCGGCCGCCACCAAAATCGGTCTCGATCGCACCTGGTGCCAGGATGTTGACGCGAATGCGGCGCTCACCCAACTCTTTGGCCTGATAGCGCGTGAGCACTTCCATCGCGCCTTTGACAGCGGCGTATGTCCCTGAACCCGGCAGCGTCATGCGCGTCAGGCCGCTGGAGATATTCAGGATACGTCCGCCATCAATAATCAGCGGCAGCAGCTTCTGCGTCAGGAAGAACGGACCTTTCAGATGGACATTTACCAGCGCGTCAAACTCATCCTCGGTGGTTTCTGCAAACAGCTTGTAGTGCCCGTGGCCAGCGTTGTTCACTAAATAATCAAAGCTGTCGCGTTGCCAGGTGGTTTGCAGCGTCTCTTTCACCTGCGCAACAAAGGCGTCGAACTGCGAGCTGTCACTAACATCCAGCTGCAGCGCCACGGCATGCGCGCCCAGCGCCTCAATCTCCTTCACGACTGCCTGCGCTTCCTCCGCGTGGCCGCGATACGTAAACAGAATATCGGTGCCTTTTGCCGCCAGTTTCAGCGCACCATTCTTGCCCAGACCGCGGTTACCGCCAGTAATCAATGCAATTTTGTGAGACATGCTTCGCTCCGGTTGGAAAATTGAACACGCATTAAGGATATTCGCGAATAATTGATCTATAAACGCAGGGAAATACGCAGCACTGTTTCACTAACAACAACAATCGGTGAACAATATGGATAAAATTCACGCAATGCAGGTTTTTGTGCGGGTGGCAGAGATGGGCAGCTTTACCCGGGCGGCTGAGAGCCTTGGCCTGCCAAAAGGCAGCGTGTCGCGGCAGCTGCAGGCGCTGGAAAATCAGATGGGAACGCGTCTGTTACACCGTACTACCCGACGCGTACATCTGACGCAGGATGGGTTAGTTTATTACGACCGCTGTCTCGATCTGCTCTCAATGCTGGATGATATGGACAGCCTGTTCCAGCACGATCCTACTACCCTGAGCGGCAAGCTGCGCGTTGATATGTCGGTGGCCATGGCGACAGGCTTTATCCTGCCGCGTTTACCGGAGTTCTTGCAGCACTATCCCGGTATCGAGATTGAGCTCAGCAGCAGCGACCGTCAGGTTGATGTAATTCGGGAAGGCTTTGACTGCGTTATCCGCGTCGGTGAGCTGAAAGATTCCGGGCTGATTGCGCGCAAAATCGGCTCACATGCATTAATCAACTGCGCCAGTCCGGGTTACCTCTCCCGCTTCGGGATGCCGGTAAGGCTGGAAGATCTGTCGCAGCACGCCATGGTCCACTACACCCAACAGCTCGGTCAGCCTTCGTCGGGATTTGAATATTTTGACGGTAAGCAGAGCCACTATGTCCAAACCGGCGGCGTCGTCACGGTAAACAGCACGGAGACCTATCGCGCTGCCTGCATTGCCGGGCTGGGCATCATTCAGGTGCCGGCCATTGGCGTACAGCCGTTGCTGGAGTCCGGACAGCTGGTGGAGGTGCTGCACCACTTCCCGGCGAAACCCATGCCGATTTCGCTGCTCTATCCGCATCGCCGCAACGTAGCGCGCCGCGTGCGCGTATTTATGGAGTGGCTGAGCCATGTGCTGCAGGAGTATGTAACCTGAGCGCTTCTCCGCCCTGTCCAAATAGTGCGCGCGTTATTCCAAAGAGTGGCTTTGCCAGGCGGCCGATTGTCGCCCTCCCGCCTCACCCGCAATTTAGGGTATATAATTTCATTTTCGCAGTGAACAGGATGGTTATCGTCTATGACGGACAAACATGCAGAAGAGCGTGCGGCAGAGACCAAGCCGCTGATCGATATTAAAACCGGCAATAAAACCGTGGACGGCTCAATTCAGAACGTGTCGCGCTTTGCTGCCTGGTTTCAGGCCATTCCGGCCGTTGCGCACTTTATGCGCGCGCTGGAGCGCTTTAACGATCGTCTCGGTAGCCAGTTTGGCGCAGCAATTACCTATTTTTCATTTCTCTCGCTGATACCGATTCTGATGGTGTCATTTGCCGCAGTAGGTTTTGTGCTGGCGTCAAATCAGGATCTGCTTACTGGCTTGATCAATAAGATCGTTAACAGCATCAGCGATCCGACGCTGGCCACCACGTTAAAGAACACGGTGAACACGGCCATTCAGCAGCGCGCCACCGTCGGCCTGACCGGTTTACTGCTGGCGCTCTACTCCGGGATTAACTGGATGGGCAACCTGCGTGAAGCGGTACGGGCCCAGTCGCGCGATGTCTGGGAGCGCAAGCCGGACGATAAAGAGAAGTTCTGGAAGAAATATGCCCGCGATCTGTTGTCGCTGCTCGGCCTGATGCTGGCGCTGGTGATCACCCTGTCGCTGACATCGATTGCCGGTTCGGCGCAGGAGGCCATCGTCACTGCGCTGGGGCTGCAGGATATTGAGTGGCTGCGTCCGGCGATGACCATCATTGCACTCTCCATCTCTATCTTTGCCAACTATCTGCTGTTCCTGTGGATTTTCTGGATCTTACCGCGCCACAAACCACGTAAAAAGGCGCTGCTACGCGGCACGCTGCTGGCGGCCATTGGGTTTGAGGTAATTAAGTTTGTCATGACGCTGACGCTGCCGAAACTGGCGACCTCGCCTTCCGGGGCGGCCTTTGGTTCCGTGCTGGGGTTAATGGCCTTCTTCTACTTCTTTGCGCGCCTGACGCTGTTTTGCGCAGCGTGGATCGCCACCGCAAAATACAAAGACGATCCGGAGATATCGCAGCCGCGTCACTCCGCCTGAGGCGACAGCCGGGTCAGGCGCATCATCGTAGTTGAAAATATCCCCTGTTGGTTATTAATCGTGCAATAACCAGCAGGAAACGCTAAAGGGTCACTTTTATTTGGCCCTTTTGCAGAGAATCCCGCCAGAAAACGCTCACTTCCCGCGCCCATCCGCCGCCGATTAACCTAACTCAGAAATTATCCTCTTTTTCCCCGAAAAAGCCTGTTTTCACGCGGTTTTTCGCCATTGAATGCCGCAAAACAGGTGCGTAAGATTCTTTGTTTACATTTACAATTAAGAAACAATTATGCAAGCCTCCATCTCAACATCATCTGATCAACAACAGGCCGATACGCCGGTTAACTCACGTGGCAAAGTGGTTGTCGCCTCGCTGGTCGGCACCGCTATCGAATTCTTCGATTTCTATATCTACGCGACGGCGGCGGTGATTGTTTTCCCGCACATCTTTTTCCCGCAGGGTGATGCCACGGTCGCAACGCTTCAGTCGCTGGCGACCTTCGCGATCGCTTTCGTTGCGCGTCCTATTGGTTCTGCGCTGTTTGGCCACTTTGGCGATCGCGTGGGTCGTAAAGCCACGCTGGTTGCCTCGCTGCTGACGATGGGCGTCTCAACCGTGCTGATCGGCCTGCTGCCTGGCTATGAAACCATTGGCGTGGCTGCCCCGCTGCTGCTGGCGCTGGCGCGTTTTGGTCAGGGGCTGGGGCTGGGCGGTGAATGGGGCGGCGCAGCATTGCTGGCAACCGAGAACGCCCCCGCGAAGAAGCGCGCGCTGTACGGATCGTTCCCGCAGCTGGGCGCGCCGATCGGCTTCTTCTTTGCCAACGGCACTTTCCTGCTGCTCTCCTGGCTGCTGACCGATGAGCAGTTTATGGAGTGGGGCTGGCGCGTTCCGTTTGTGCTCTCTGCCGTTCTGGTGCTGATCGGCCTGTATGTGCGCGTGTCGCTGCACGAGAGCCCGGTATTTGCGAAGGTACAGAAAGAGAACAAACAGGTACGGATGCCGATCGGTACGCTACTGAGCAAGCACCTGACCGCGACCATCCTTGGCACCTTTATCATGCTGGCTACCTATACGCTGTTCTACATCATGACCGTCTACTCAATGAGCTATGGCACCGCGCCAGCGCCGGTCGGTCTGGGCTATTCACGTAACAGCTTCCTGTGGATGCTGATGGTGGCGGTCATCGGTTTTGGTGTGATGGTGCCGATTGCCGGCCTGCTGGCGGACCGCTTTGGCCGTCGCAAAACCATGATCACGATTACGCTGATGATTATCGCTTTTGCGCTGATGTTCCCGGTATTGCTCGGATCGGGTTCGCAGATCCTGGTGATGGGCTTCCTGCTGCTGGGCCTCAGCATCATGGGCCTGACGTTTGGCCCGATGGGCGCGCTGCTGCCAGAGTTGTTCCCGACTGAAGTGCGTTATACCGGCGCCTCGTTCTCCTATAACCTGTCGTCAATTTTGGGTGCGTCGGTTGCGCCCTATATCGCGACCTGGCTGAACGCGAATTACGGCTTGCAGGCGGTTGGCTTCTATCTGGCGTCAATGGCCGTGCTGACGCTGATCGCGCTGATCGCCTGTAAAGAGACGCGCCATCAAACGCTGTATGAAGCGGTGTGATGCAGAGTGATTGAGTGGAAAACCCGGCGCTGGCCGGGTTTTTATTGCGTGTATGGCGAGACGCTTCTGCATACGGACATAAAAAAACCCCGGCAAACCGGGGTTTTTTGTGGGCTGAAAATCGTGTCTTTCGGGGCTTAGCCCGCTACAGCGATACGCTTCATGTCGGTCATGTAGCCACGCAGTTTACGGCCAACCGCTTCGATTGGATGCTGGCGAATCGCTTCGTTCACGTCGCGCAGCTGCGCGTTATCCACCTGCGTACCTTCAATCGCTTTGCCCAGATCGCCCGGCTGCAGCGTGGTCATAAACTCTTCCAGCAGCGGAACTGCGGCGAAGGAGAACAGGTAGTTACCGTATTCAGCGGTATCGGAGATCACCACGTTCATCTCATACAGACGCTTACGTGCAATGGTGTTCGCAATCAGCGGCAGCTCATGCAGAGATTCGTAGTACGCTGACTCTTCAATAATGCCCGCATCAACCATGGTTTCAAACGCCAGCTCAACGCCCGCTTTCACCATCGCCACCATCACGACGCCTTTGTCGTAGTACTCCTGCTCTTCGATTTTGCCTTCGAACTGTGGCGCGTTCTCGAATGCGGTTGCACCGGTCTCTTCACGCCAGGTCAGCAGGTTTTTGTCGTCGTTCGCCCAGTCAGCCATCATACCGGAAGAGAATTCGCCCGAGATGATGTCATCCATGTGCTTCTGGAACAGCGGAGCCATGATGGTTTTCAGCTGCTCAGACAGTGCGTAAGCACGGATTTTCGCTGGGTTAGACAGA